>Ga0209675_1000093_pt1 | contig 140158 bp, 140 predicted proteins | sample AraplaCol_mLB_r2_2_FD_184280 | JGI IMG/M metagenome (GOLD analysis project Ga0209675, IMG submission 184280) | Arabidopsis root microbial communities from North Carolina, USA - plate scrape MF_Col_mLB_r2 (SPAdes) (version 3) | ecosystem: Host-associated > Plants > Roots > Endosphere | place...
TTTTCGCTTTCTTCAGCTTCTTGTCGCACCCCGCAACCTTCGCTGCGAGACGCTGAAGCTGCTTCAGCGGAGCCTTCGATTATGCACTGTTTTTTCAAACCGCGTCAACTTCGAAGGAAGTTTTTTCGACTTTCATCTTCTTGCTGCAGCCCCTTTGGGGCTACTGCTTGAAGCGCTTTGCAGCGTTGTCAGCCGAGCCCACGAGTATATGCCAATTCCAGGGCGCTGCAAGACTGCGGTGAACAAAATCGAAGCCGGAGCCTTTGCATCCGGGGCAGCGCTTCGCGCCGCCCCGGATGCAAAGGGGGCTCCTCCGATAATCGGAGCCACATGGCACTCATCACACTCCTCGACGCCCAACTCGCGTTCGGTCACGTCCCGCTGCTCGATCATGCGGACTTTTCTCTTCTTGAATCGGAACGCGTCGGCCTGATCGGCCGCAATGGCGCGGGCAAGTCTTCGCTGCTCAAGATACTGGGAGGACTGGAGAAGACGGATGACGGCACGCTGCAGATGCAGCAGAACCTGCGCGTCGCCTATGTGGCGCAGGAGCCCGTGCTCGATATGGATGCGGACGTCTTCACCGCAGCCAGCGAAGGCCTGGGAAGCGTCATCGCAGTACGTGACCTCTATCTCTCCGGTGCGGAGGGGCTGGACCTGGACGCCTTGCAGTCGCAGATCGAAGCCTTCGATGCCTGGAACTGGGAGCAGCGTGTGGAAGAGACGCTGCATCGCCTGCACCTGGATCGCAACGCCCGGGTCGGCTCCCTCTCTGGCGGCACCCGCAAGCGTGTGGCGCTGGCCCAGGCCCTGGTGGCCGCTCCCGACGTCCTTCTATTAGACGAGCCCACCAATCACCTGGACCTGGATTCCATCGAATGGCTGGAGCAACTGCTGATCGACTTCAAAGGAAGCGTCGTCACCGTCACCCATGACCGCAGCTTCCTGAACCGGGTTGCCACCCGCATCGTGGAGCTGGACCGAGGCAAGCTCGGCTCCTATCCGGGCAACTTTGAACAGTACCTCCTGCAGAAGGAGGAGCAACTCGCCCAGGAAGCCGTCATCAGCGCCAAGGCCGACAAGCTCCTTGCCCAGGAAGAGATATGGATCCGCAAGGGCGTCGAAGCGCGCCGCACGCGCAGCCAGAGCCGCATCAGCCGGCTCGAAGCCTTGCGGGCGAGCCGCTCGGCGCGCCGGGAGGTGCAAGGCAGCGTCAACATGGATGTGGCCTCGGGCCAGTCGAGCGGCAAGATCGTGGCCGAACTGGCGGGCGCGACCAAGTCCTTCGGCGACAAGACCGTCATCCGCAACTTCACGGGCACCATCCTGCGCGGCGACAAGGTCGGCCTGCTGGGCCCCAACGGTGCAGGCAAAACCACGCTGTTGAAGCTCATCCTGGGCGAACTCGAGCCCGACAGCGGCAAGATCCGCCGCGGCACCAACTTGCAGGTGGCGTATTTCGACCAGATGCGCGACAAGCTCGACCTGGACGCCACGCTGGAAGACTTCATCAGCCCGGGCAGCGAATGGATCGAGATCGGCAGCCAGCGCAAGCACGTGAAGAGCTATCTCTCCGACTTTCTCTTCTCCCCCGCGCGCGCCAATTCCCCGGTGCGCTCTCTCAGCGGCGGCGAGCGCAACCGGCTGCTGCTGGCCCGCCTGTTCGCGCGTCCGGCCAATGTGCTGGTGCTGGACGAACCGACCAACGACCTGGACATCGACACGCTGGAGCTGCTGGAAGGGCTGCTGCAGGACTACGACGGCACCGTGTTCCTGGTCAGCCACGACCGCACCTTCCTCGACAACGTGGTGACCAGCACGATCGCATTCGAGGGCGACGGCCATTGGCGCGAATACGAAGGCAGCGTGCAGGACTGGCTGATCCAGTCGAAGCGCGCGCGCGAAATCGCGGAGCAGCGGCAAGCGGCGAGCCCCCCGCCTTCACCCGCGCCCGCGCCGCAACCTGTGGCGGCCGAATCCGCTGCGGCCCGTCCGGCGACCGCACGCAAGAAGCTCAGCTACAAGGAACAGCGCGAACTCGAGGCCCTTCCTGGGCAGATCGAAGCACTGGAAGCGGAGCAAAGGCGCATCACCGAAATGCTCGAACTCGACGGGGGAGCGATCTATGCCACCGACGCGTCGCGCGCGGCCGAGCTGAGCCAGCGCCACGCCCAGATCGACGACGAATTGCTGGCGGCCCTGGAGCGCCAGGAGGAATTGTCCGCCGGACGCTAGTGCATTGGTTCTGCATCGGGCCGTCCCGCCGTCCCACGCGCGGAGGGCGCCGACTAGGCTATATATGCGGCTTCAAAGCTCCCGGAACGCCGCATGTCTTCCATCTACGCGCTTTTCGGCCGGTCCGTCGCGCTCCTGGCCATTGTCCTGCAGGGCGCTTGCGCACAGCTGCCTGAGCACGTCGACCGCCCGGTATCGGTCGCCATCGCCTCGCCCACCGGCACCCCGCTGGAGGCGCTGGTCCAGCAGCGGCGCAGAGCCGATGCGGCGCGCTTCGAATCCGGATTCGTGCTGCTCGGCGGGCCTCCGGCGGCCTACGGGAGCCGCCTGGCGCTGATCGAAGGCGCGCAGAAAACACTCGACCTGCAGTACTACGCCATTCACGCCGACGCCAGCACCGGCCGGCTCTTGCGGGGAATCCGCGCGGCGGCGGGCCGCGGCGTGCGCGTTCGCATCCTGATCGACGATCTCCACAGCACCGGACGCGATGCACTGGTGCTCGGCCTGGCTTTCGTGCCCAACATCGAGATGCGCCTGTTCAACCCGTTGGCCGGCGCGCGCGGCTCGTCGCTCGCCCGCATGTTCAATTCGATCGCCGACGCCTCGCGGATCCAGCAGCGGATGCACAACAAGCTCTTCCTCGCCGACAACGTGCTCGGCGTGACCGGCGGCCGCAACCTGGGCGATGCCTATTTCGGCAATGCACTCAAGGGCAACTTCATCGACGTGGACATCCTGGCGGCGGGGCCGATCGTGCAGGAACTGTCCCGCAGCTTCGACAGCTACTGGAACAACGAGCGCGCCTACCCCGTGCAGTCGCTGGTCAAGCGCGAAGAGCTGAAGGCCATCCGCGAGCGCGCGGAGAAAGCCGATCGGGAGCTGGCCGATGAATCGAGTCGCGCCCTCAACGCACCGCCGGCCCCGCAGTCACCCCCCGCGGAAAGCGAGCCAAAGCCGGGCGCCGCGCCCACGCCGGCGCAATTGGCCCGCGCCTGGGACGAAAAACCGCTGGATCTGCGCACCGCCCGCTTCGTCTGGGCCCCTGCAGTGATGCTGGCCGACCAGCCGGGCAAGATCCCCGCCGACAAGGGCGCCAACCAGGCGAAGGCGCCGGGCCTGGTGGTGAGCCAACCCAGCGACAGGGGCAATCCGTCACGGCGGGCCGCATCGCTCGAAGTGAGTTCGGACCTCGCCGCCGGCAGCGACACGGTGGTCGAAGGCTTGCTGCAGCTGATCGGACAGGCGCGCAGCGACCTGCTCATCATCTCTCCCTATTTCGTGCCCGGTCCGGACATGAAGCAAGCCTTTGCGTCGGCCCGCAGCCGGGGGGTGCGCATCCGCGTGCTGACCAATTCGCTGGCGTCGAACGATGCGCCGGTCGCACATGTCGGATATTCCCGCCATCGGGAGGACCTGCTCAAGATCGGAGTCGAGCTCTACGAACTGCGCAGCGAGCAAGCCGGGGTCGGCAACGCATTCGGCTCGTCAGGCGACGGCAGCGCCGGCGAGTCCCGGTCCATGCTGCACTCGAAGGTACTGGTGATGGACGGCCGGCTGCTGGTGGTCGGTTCGATGAACCTCGACCTCCGCTCGCAACTCCAGAACACCGAAATCGCCCTGGTTGTGCGAAGCGCCGAACTCTCCCGCGCAGCCTCCGAGCAGATCGACAGGGGCATGCGCGAAGGCTCGTGGCGCGTCGAACTGGATGGAGGCTCTTTGGTCTGGCGGGCCCCCGAAGGCAGCGGCTTGAAGGACACGTCCACGGAGCCCGACGCGAGCCTCCCCCTGCGCCTGATGCTCCGGCTCTTCGGTCCGCTGGCCCCGGACCAGCTGTTGTAGAAAGTGGGCCGATGCTCCGTTGTCCGGCCGCTCAGTGCTTGTGCTGATGGGCGGCCGGCGCGGCCGCTTCGGCACCTTCCGGCGTGCCCACGGGCAGCGTCAATTCGAGCGATGTCTTCCGACCCTTGGCATCCTCGAACCGCAGCGTCATCGGCACGGTCGAACCCTTGGCCAGCGCCTGCTTCAGGTCCATCATCATCACGTGGTTGCCGCCGGGCTTGAGCTCGACGGTCTGGCCGGCGGGGAGCTCGAGCCCGCCCGCCAGCTCGCGCATCTTCATGGTGTCGCCTTCCATCTTCATCTCATGCACCTCGGCCACGCCCGCAGCCGGCGTCGAGATGCCGACCAGCCTTGTGCCCGTGGGAGCTGTGAGCTTCATGAAGGCGCCGGTGCCGCTCTGGCCCGGAACCGACTGCCGCACCCAGGCGTCCCGCACGTCGACCGTGGCCACGCCCAGCGCCACCACATCGAGCCGAGCGGCCGGGGTCTTGAGCCCCGCCGTCGAGCTGCCCGACGCCGGCACCTCGGCCCAGTCGACGCGGCCCACGTCGCAGGTCTGCAGCACCTTGAACCACAACGGTCCCGGCGTGCCCGGCACCTTGCCGCGCAGCACGAATTCGGCGCGTTCGCCGGCGGGCAGTGCCGTCTGGGGGCTTTCCGCGGTCCAGCGCACTTCGCCATCGCCGGCGTTCTTTTGCACCTCGAGCTTCCAGCCCTTGCGCGCCTGCGCGTCGCTCAGGATGAAGCCCTTGGGAAGGCGAACGGCCAGGCCGGTGGTGGCCTTGGCGCCTTCGCAGGCATGGCCGACGCGGAAGGCGGCGTCGTAGTCGCTGCCCACGGTGGCAGCGCCGCGCGGCAGGGTGACGTGGGCAAAGGCTGCCGAGGTGCTCGCCAGCAGGGCGCAGGCGGCAACGGCCTTGAGGGTGGTGGTTAGCGGGTGGTTCATCCTGGAACTCCTTGAAGAAAGCGGTGAGAAAAAAGAAGAAGAAGGTCAGAGGTCGAACTTGAGTTCGGCCACGTAGGTGCGCTGCGTATAGGGGTGAAAGGCCCAGTACTTGTTGTTGTTCAGGTTGTCGATGCCCACGGCGGCACTCCATTGCCGGTCGATGCGATAGCGAATGCGCGCATCGACCACGAAGAACTTCGAAAAGCCCGTGTAGGCCGAGCCGTTCGTGTCGCTGTTGTCGAGCGTGCCGTATTGCCTGCCGCTGTAGCGTGCGCCGACCGTGTAGCTCCAATTGGCGTCGGGCCGATAGGTGGCGAGCAGCGTCGCCCGCACCTTGGGCACGCGCGGCTGCTCGCGGCCCACGCTCGCGGGAAAGCCGCTGTTGGCGGCGATCTTTGATCGCGCCAGCGTGAGGCTGCCGGTCAAGTCCAGTCCCTTGACGCCCACGTCGACTGCGTTCAGCGCCACCTCGAGCCCGCGCGTGCGGATGGCATCGACGTTCTGCACAGTGCTGACCAGGTTGGTCACGGCCTGGCTGTAGAGGGCGTCCTTCGTGTTCTCGAAGAACAGCGTGGTGCGCAGGACACCGTCCACGCCCCAGGTCGTCAGGTCGCGTTGTGCGCTGAGTTCCGTCGTCCACGACCGCTCCGGACGCAGCGCCGGATTCGTGTTGACGATGCGGTTGCCTTCGATCGAACCCTGGTACAGCTCGCTCACGGTCGGCATGCGCACCGCACGGCCGGTCGAGGCCTTGAACGACCAATCGGGCGTGGCTTGCCAGGCGATTGCGGCCTTGGGCGAGACGTAGCTGTTCTTGCGGGACGCGAAATCAAGCAGCCTCGCGGCATTGCCAAGCTGGCCGCCATAGGCCTGCCATCGCTCGTGGCGCAGGCCGAGCGTGGTCTTCCAGTTCTCGGCAAAGCGCCAGGTGTCCTGCGCATAGAGCGCCCGCAGCCGCGTGTTGCCGTTGAAGGCGGAGAACGGTGTCACGGCGGGCCCGCCGATCCAGTCGAGCGTGTTGCCGACGCTGGTGCGCAGCCGCGCCGTGTCCTGCTGGAAGCCGAAGTCGACCACGTGCGCGCCCACGCCATCGGCCGAGCCGGTAGGCCGCCACGTGCCCGCGGCCTTGAAGGTGTGCCAGCCCGATCCGCCCATGTCGGTGGTGCGTCCGGAGCCGCCGGCGAAGGCGCCCGGTAGCGGCGCGGTCGGCGTGCGGGATGTGTCGCGCGAATAGTCGAACAGGCTGGCGGCCACTTCCCAGTCGAACACACCGCCGGTGTGGCTCTTCACTGAAAGCCCATGCATGTAGTGCGTGAGCGCGGTCTCGGTCGGCGCCAGCGCAGCGCTCGGAGAATCCAGGGTGTACGCGCGCCCGGCGATGTTCACGCGCCCCGAATAGACCGGCCGGCCGAGGCCATCGCGCAGGTAGGTGTCTACGCTGCCGTGCGTGGTGTTGTTCCATGCGCCCAGCGTGTAGGTTGCCCGTACCGTGGGCGAAAAGTCGTAGGCCACTTTCAGCTTGGCCTGCTCCTGCGTGGTGTCGTAGATGGTGGTGCCGCCCACCAGCCACCAGGGCTGGTTCGACGGGCTCAGCCCCAGCACCGCGCCGGTGACCGGCGTACCCGCATTGCCCACCGTACCGGCACTCACCAGGCGATTGCCGAACACCAGTGCCTGTCCCTTGCTGTGGGTGCGCGAGGCGCTGAGCCACCATGACCAATCGCCGCTGCGGCTCCCCAGCGAGAGGTCGAGCTGCTGGCCGGCCGGAGACGAGTGGCTGTTGTACAGGTCGAAGTTCGAGGCAAAGCCGCTGAGCTTGACGTGCGCTTCGAGCTGGGTGGGCATGCGCGTCACGTAATCGACCACCGCCCCGGCCGAGTTGCCCGGATAGGCCGCCGAAAAAGGCCCGTAGAGCACATCGACTCGCTCGATCTCCTCGGGCGACACCATGCCCCAGCGGGGCGCGTAGGTGGCGCCATTGCCCAGCGGGTTCGACAGCATGATGCCGTCGGCGTACACCAGCGAGCGTGCGCTGTTGCCGGTGCCCGAGGCACGGGTGGCGAGCACCGCATGGTTGAAATCGCCGATGTAGCGCTTGCGCACCACCAGGCTCGGCAGGTACTTGAGCGCGTCCTCGCTGTCGGTCGCGTTGACCGTTTCCGCGATCTGCTCGTGCGTCGTGCCCTCGATGGTCGTCGGGATCTGCGCCGGCAGCGAGGTCGGGCGGCCGTCATTGACGGTCACGGTGCTCAAGGTGCGCGCGCCGCCGCCGTCCGGCGGCGCGCCTGGCGCGTTCTGGGCCCATGCGGGCGCGCCAAGGGGGAATGCCATGGCAATCGCCAGGGCGCGGGAATGCTTTTTCACTGGGAGCCTGCTCCACGAACTTCAAGCCAGACAGACCGCGTGCGCCCTCGATGAGGCCCGCGCGGCTACGGTTTTGAAAGGTTCAGGAGAAGGTCGGAGGGCCGCGCGCCGGCAGTGGCGCCGCGGTGGCCGCGGCAAGCCGCGCTGCTGGAATGGACTGGAGCACACGGCCCAGCGGCAAGGGAAGATCGAAAGCCGCGGCGGCCGGCGCCGGAGGCGGTGCGCCAGCCAGCAGGCACAGCGGACAGTCCATGTGCGAGGCGCCCATTTCCTGCACGCCATCGTCGGTCTGCACCACCGCCTTGATCGAACCGGCGCTCGAGCACACCAGTTCCACGGCTTGCGGATGCACGATGGGCGATGCCGCCGCCACGCCGAGCGAAAGCATGAACCACAGCAGCGCCCATCGGCCGACGAGGCCGAGGAAGCGGGGGTGGTTTCGCAGCAGGTGCATGGCGAAGCAGATTATCGGCGCTGTTTGCCCTTGGCGGCCGGCGCGCCGCGTCCGGCGCTGCCCTTGGCGGCAGAAGCCTTGCCGGTGCCATTGCTTTTGCGGGCTTGGGCGCCCCGGGCCGCGCCTTTGGCATTGCGGCCGCTCCGCGAGGCTTCCCTTGGCGCCGGCGCAGTCGGCACCGCCACGGGCGGCTGCGCAGACAGCGGCACCGCCGAGACGGTGAATCCGCGCGCCGCCAGCAGTGCCGGCAACCCCTGCGGCCCGACCATGTGCAGCGCGCCCACCGCGGCGAAGACGCGCTTGCCGCCTGCGTGCATGCGCTCGATGCCGTCCGCCAGGCCGGGATTGCGGTCGTCCAGCAGCCGCGTCATCAGCCGCCGCTCGGCCGGTGTATCGACGCAGTTGCACCATTCGGGATAGCGGCTGAGCTTGTCGGCATCGCCGCGCGCCCAGATGTCGGCGAGCTCCTTCATCTGCGAGCGCAGCTGGCCCGACTCCAGTTCAGCGAGCGCGGCATCGATCTGCTCCGCCTCTTCGGCTTCCGAATCGCCGGTCAGCATCCTGAGTTGCGCCGAGGCGCTTTCGAGCGCGAACACCGGCTTGCCGTTGTTGCGCGCGGAGACGGCCAGCGCTTCGTCCGCGCCGAATTCCGGGTACAGGCCGTCGAAGCGCGCAACCAGGCCGGTCAGCGCCATCACCTGCAGAATCGGCTGCAGCCCCGCCGTGGACTCCGGCGGCACACAGGCCGCCTCCCGCTGGCGGGCCAGGCGCTGCGCGCGCTCACCGCTGAGCACCCGGGCCACCAGGGCCGGATCGGCCGGCTGCGTCATGGCGCGCATCGCCGCCTGGTCGCGCGTATCGAGTTCAAGGGCCAGCGCATCGCTCTGCTCCAGTGCCTGCTGCACGGTGGGGCCGGGCCTTACCCATTCGGCGCGGCCGATATGGATGGTTCCATAGAGCCAGGCCGTCCGCCCGTCCCTGTCGGCACGCCACAGCAGGCCGCGGTCGGCGGCGTTCCATTGCCCGACGGCCGCGCCGGGTTTTCCAAGGCTCGCAATCGCCGAGGGCGGACAGGCGGCGTGCACCGCCACGGCAAGAATTGAACAGGCGCCAGCCAGCGCGAGGCGCGGCAGGCGGGCCAGAAGCGAGGGGCGCAAACGCGCCTGCAAATCGGTATTGCGCCACGGCGCAATCAGGGCTCGGAGTATCCGCAAGGCTTGCTCCAGGATGAAAGAAAGTCCGGCATTCTCACAGCACCGCTGCCCATAATCCGGAACCATGCAGAGCATCTTCCATCTTGCGTTCCATGTCCGGGACCTCGACGCGGCCCGCCGCTTCTATGGCGGCGTCCTGGGCTGCGCCGAAGGCCGCAGCACCGACACCTGGGTCGACTTCGACTTTTTCGGCCATCAGATCTCGCTGCATCTGGGCGAGCCTTTCGCCACCACGCGCACCGGCCGGGTCGGCGACGCGATGGTGCCCATGCCGCACTTCGGCATCGTGCTCCCGCTGCCCGCCTGGGAAGCGCTCGCGCAGCGCCTGAAGGCCGCGGACACGGACTTCGTGCTCCAACCCCAGGTGCGCTTCGAAGGCCAGCCGGGCGAGCAATGGACCATGTTCTTCTGCGATCCGTTCGGCAACCCCATCGAAGTCAAGGGCTTTCGCTCCCTGGCGGCGCTCTACGACAAATGACCCCCTTGCGCCGGGCCGCCGACGGCCGGCTCGCGGCTTTCGCGCGAGCCCGCGTGATCGCGCTTCGCACGGCAGGCGCCGCGCTCTGGTTTCTTGCCGCCGGTGCCGCCCATGCCGCGCTGGACTGCGAACTCAACGGCCGCACCATCAATCCGTCGGACAGCAGCAGCATCGCGGGCAAGACGGGGCTCGTGCGGTGCAAGGATCGCAGCACGGGCGAGCTCCAGCGGGAGCAGCAGTTGCAGAACGGCGTCGTCATGGGCCTCGCGCGCTTCTACGAAAAAGGCAAGCTGGCCAAGGAGCACACCCTCAACGCCAAGGGCAACATCCACGGCGTCGCGCGGGAGTTCGCGCCCAACGGGCAGGTGCTGCGCGAGGCCGTCTACGACGATGGCCGAGAACGCGGCCTGGTGCGCAGCTTCTACCCCGGCGGACAGCTGCGCCGCGTCACCTTCTTTCCCGATGCCGGAACCGACCGCGCATTCGTCGAGTTCACCGAGAGCGGCAAGCTTTCGGCGCTGCGCTGCGGCGAGACACCGATGCTCGCGCCGGCAGCCGATGACGCCAGGCTGTGTGGGTTCACCGGCGGCCCGTCGCAGGTCGAACTCTTCGATGAGCGCGGCATCCTGCGTTCGCGGCTCTCCTACTTGGCAGGCAAGCGGGTGCGTTCGCAGAATTTCTACGACAACGGCAAACCCTCCGTGCAGGACGAGATCGTCGGCAACCAGCGCACCGAACGCCAGTTTTCGTCCGAAGGCGTGAAGCGCCGCGAAACCGTCTGGCGGCTGCTGGAGCGCAGCGCGGTGCGGCAGCGCGAGCAGGAGTTCTCCGAGAAAGGCGCGCTCGTCCGCGACCAGCGCTGGAACCCCGCGGGTGAACCCATCAGCGACGAGAGCTACCACCCCAACGGCCAGCTTCGCAGCAAGTCCGTGTACCGGGGCCAGGGCGATTCGCGCACGGTCGAGATCACCGAGTTCTACGACACCGGCCGGCGTGCCGCCCATGGCCGTTTCATGGTCGTGGGCCGTGGCCGGCAGGTGCCGGTCGGCAAGCACCAGCGCTTCAGCGAAAGGGGGACGCTGCTGGCGGAGTCGGTCTTCGATGCCAGGGGCCGCGTGCTGAGTGAGCGCAGCTGGAACGAGGACGGCGTGCTGGAGCGGGACGAACAGGTCTCCGACGAGAAGAGATAGCCCGCCCCGGGGCGGTGCGCGCTTCAGTCCAGCTTGACGCCGGCCTGCTTGATGATGGGACCCCAGCGCCGCGACTCGGCGCGCGACAGCGCCGCAAACTGCGCCGGCGTGCCCGGCATTGGTTCCATGCCGAAATCTTCAAAGCGCTTCTGCACCGCGGGCGAGCCGAACGCGCGATTCAGTTCGGCATTGAGCTTGGCCACCACCGCCGGCGGCAGTCCGGCCGGGCCCAGCACGCCCTGGAAGGCGAACACCTCGCTATTGGGAACCCCCACCTCCGCCAGCGTGGGCACGTTGGGCAGCAGCTTGCTGCGGGCGCCCGATCCGATGGCAAGGACGCGGACCTTGTTGCCCTGCATGATGGACAGGCCCGAGGCCAGGTCGAGGAACATGCACGGGACCTGTCCGCCCATGACGTCGGCCATGGCGGGTGCCGCGCCGCGGTATGGAATGTGGGTGATGAAGGTTCCGGTGCGCACCTTGAACATCTCCATGGCCAGGTGGTGCGGCGAGCCGTTGCCCGGCGAGGCGTAGTTGACCTTGCCGGGATTGGCCTTCACGTAGGCCAGGAACTCCTTGAAGTTCTTGGCAGGAAAGTCGGGGTGGACCACCAGCGCGAGCGGAAACTTGCCGATGGCGCCGATGTAGGTGAAGTCTTTTTCCGGATTGAACGGCAGCTTGCTGAACAGGTGCTCGTTGAAGGCCAGCACGGCGTTGTCCGCAGACATCACGGTATAGCCGTCGGGCTTGCTCTTGGCGACCAGGTCGGCGCCGATGTTGGTGGAAGCGCCGGGCCGGTTGTCGATGACGATCTGCTGCCCCAGTGTCTGGCGCATCGCCTCGGACAGGGTGCGCGCGATCACGTCGGTGCCGCCGCCCGCGGGATACGGCACCACCCATTTGATGATCTGCGAGGGGTAGTCCTGCGCACGCGCGAAAGGCGCGGCGGCAACGGCGGCGCTCGATGCGAGCGTGGCAAGAAGTGTGCGGCGGTCCATGGGGATCAGTCTCCGTTGTGTAGTGATTCGGCTGCGGACAGCGATGGTACGGGCAGCGCGTGCAACGCGTCGGCCAATGCGCGGCGGCAGCGGGCTTCGTCGCCGACCTGCTCGAAGAGCAGCAATGCGAGGCGCGCGAGAAAAAGCGATTCGCGCTCGGTGCCTGCTTCGCTGATGGCGCGCGCGCACTCGGCATAGAGGCGGTCGCGGGCGTCGGGGTGGAGCAATGTGGTCATGCGGCGATCTCCTTGCGGGCGACGGCGGCGCGGGCCAGCGCACTCTGCAATGCGCCGGGCGGCATGCGGCGCCAGCGCGCCGCCACGTGGCCGTCCGGCCGCAGCAGATACACGGCCCCATCCCCTGCGCCAAGTGCCTCGAAAACGTCCGGGCCGGCATGCGCATCCGCATTCGCCGCGCCCGGGCTTGCAATGGTGCGAACCGCCACCGGCACGGCGCCCTGGCAGGCCTGCGCCACCTCGCCCTCGGGCAGCGGCAGGGCATCGTCGCCCGGCTGCAGCACCAGCAGCGTGAACGCCGGTCCGATCCAGTCGGTGAGATGCCCGCGCTCGAGCTGCTGCTCAGCCACGACCTCCCCCGGCAGCGGTCCCGCCGGCAGCGCGTCGCCTTCGCTGGACAGCGGCGAGTCCTCGTAGCGCACGGCCTGCGTCTGACGAGGATTGATCAATTGCGCAATGCCGCGATGCGCCTCCGACAACGACAGCGCAGCTTCTCGCAGCAGATCGAAACCGCGCGAAGGCGGCGACATGAACTCGGTGCTGCGCATCGCGTTCTCGGCATTCACGTGGAATGCCGCAAGGCGCTCTTGCGAATACGAGTCGAGCAGGGCCGGGTCCGACAGGCCGCGTGCCACGAAGGCCAGCTTCCAGGCCAGGTTGTCGGCATCGTCGAAGCCCGAATTGAGACCGCGCACGCCGAAGATCGGCATCGCGTGCGCCGCATTGCCCGCGAAGAGAACGCCGCCATGCCGATAGTCCGCGAGCGTCATGGCGCCTGCGCGGTAGACCGAGGTCCACACCGTCTTCCAGGGCAGGTGCCCTTCGCCGATGGCGTCGAGATGGCGCTGCACGAACTCGGCCACCGCCGCCGGCTGCAGCGCTTCCTCGGTGCTTTGTCCCGCGCGCAGCTGGTAGTCGATGCGCCAGATGTCGTCGGGCTGCCGGTGCATCAGCACGGTCGAGCCCGGGTTCCACGGCGGATCGAACCAGGCACGGCGCTCGGTCGGATGCTTGCTGTGCAGTTCGATGTCGATGATCACGTAGCGGCCTTCGTAGCCCGTGCCCTCGAGTGCGAGCCCCAGCGCCTTGCGCACGAAGCTTTGCCCGCCGTCGCAGGCCGCGAGCCACCCGCCCTGCAGCCGGTAGGTGCCGTCGGGGTTGCGCACCTCGAGCGTCACCCCGTCGTCGTCCTGCGCAATGCCGGTGAGCTCGGTGGCCCAGCGGATGTCGATGAGCCCCGGGGTCTTCTCGTTGCGGCGGAAGATCTCTTCCAGCAGGTACTGCTCGATGTAGTACTGCTCCAGGTTGATCATCGGCGGCAGCTTCTGCCGCTCGTCGTGCGGCATCTCGAAGCGGAAGACCTCTGTCGTCTTGTAGAAGCTGCGCCCGCCGGTCCACGGCAGTCCCTTGGCCATGAAGGCCGGCAGCACGCCGAGGCGCTCCATGATCTCGAGGCTTCGGCGCGAGATGCAGGCGGCGCGGCTGCCCACGCACACCGTGTCGTCGGCTTCCAGCACCACGCAGCGCACGCCATGGTTGGCGAGCCCCAGCGCAAGCGCCATGCCCACCGGCCCGCCGCCCGCAATCACCACCGGGTGGCGGCCGGGCTCCGTGCCGTCCTGTTCGAGCGGCGGTGTCCAGGGCTTGTAGCGCGTGTAGTGAAAGGCGCCGACGGAGGGCGGCAGTCCGGTGGCACTGGCCGTGGGGGGCACAGGGCCTGTCGCGGCATCGGCCGCGCGTGCGCCGGGTGGCGCAGCAGCGGCCGCAAGGGTGGGCTTCGTCATGCAGCGGGATTGTCCCGATGCGTGGCGCTGCCCATTGTCATAACTTCGTACGACGTAATTACCCTAGGTCGGTTTGGCTTCATGGCTTCATGAGACGCTGGCGCATTCAGCCCGCCATGGACAGCACGCTGTCCCCGGCCATCGTCCGCGACGTGCTGGCCGGTGTCGCCACGCCGCATCTGGCGGCCAGCTGCCTCGCGGCCATGCACCGCGTGACGCCCGTGACCTTCTGCACCGTGTTCGCGGTCGATGCCGCCGGCCGCATCGAGGCGGTCTCGGCCGCGAGCAGCTACGGCACCACCGCCGAACGCACCGCCGAGCGCTACGTGGCGCAACGCTTCGACCTGCTCGATCCCAACATGACCTGGCTTGCTGCGCGCAAGCTGCCCAAGCGCCCGCAACTGTGGCTGGGCCACCAGCGCGCCGACGAGGTGGCCGATCCCGCTTATCGGGCGGCCTGCTACGGGGACGTGGGCATCAGGGAGCGTGCGTCGGTATTGCTGTTGACGCCTGCCGGCCAGCGCGTGGCGGTGAGCTTCTACCGCAGCCTCGCGCAGCCCGAGTTCGATGACGTCGATTTCAGGGCGATCGAAAGCCACGCCATGCTGCTGGCAGATGCCACCCTGGCCCATGGCCGCAGCGCAATGGCCACGCGCGAAGCGGCGGCGCCGGCCCTCGCCTCGCGGCTCATGACCTTGAGCCTGCGCGAACGCGAGGTCGTCGGGCACCTGCTGGCCGGCAAGACCGCCAAGCAGGTGGCGCGCGCCGTGGGCATCGAGCTGACCACGGTGCGAACCCACCAGTACCGTGCTTTCCGCCGGCTCGGCATCCGCACGCAGAAGGAGCTGCTGCTGCGCGCGGCCGGCGAGGCGCCGTAGCGCCTGGCCTTTTTACTTGGCGGCGTCCAGGCGCTTCTGCATGCGCGCCGAACGCTCGGCCGATGGCGGGTGCGAGCTCATCAGCGAGCTGCCGGTGGTGGCGTCGCCGCTGAGCTTCGCCAGCTTGTCGAATGCGCTGACGAGGCCCTTGCGCTCGAGCTTGCGTTCGGTGAGCAGGTCGAAGGAATAGTTGTCGGCCGCGCTTTCGTTGGCTTGCGAGAACTGCGCGTTGATGAACTTCTCTCCCAGGTCGCCGGCTTGCGACTGCGACAGCTGGGCCGCCACACCGCCAGCGGCGCCCGCCAGCCCGCGGACCGCCGAGGCGGCATACGCCGTCTGCATGCGCGACTTCGAATGGCCCAGCGCCACATGGCCGATCTCGTGGCCGATGACGCCGCGCAGTTCGTCGTCGTTCATGAGGTCCATGAGCCCGCTGTACACGCGGATGCAGCCGTTGGCCATGGCCCAGGCATTCACGTCCTTGGTCATGTAGACCTTGTAATTGGCCGCCTTGCCGTTCACGCTGGTGGGCATCTGCTTGATGACCTGGTTCAGGCGCGTGGCATAGCGGCTGCCGGCCGGTGCGATCTGGTTCTTCTGGTCCATGGCGGCGCACGACTGGTCGGACATCGTGGCGACCTCGCCGTCGCTGAGAGACATGGCCTTGAAGGCCGATCCGCCCGCCTGCGTGAGGGCGCTGGTGTCGGCATTCTTCATGGTTTCGCAGCCGACGAGGGCAAGAGCCGCAACGGCGGCGGCAATAGGCAAATAACGCATTGGAAACTCCCGGTTCTTCTTGGTTTGAATGCGGCCGCGGACGCAGCCGCCGAACGCACTGCGGCTCCCGGATGATTCCGGGTCACGGCAGCGGGGAGGATCATAGCCATGGCGGACGCGATGCCGCGAGGCGCGCCGGCTTCAGTCTTCGCCGGCGTCCCCGGCTTGCGGATTCACCAGCGACACGGGCGCCATCCTCGGCCGTCCGCTCGTCGCCACGATCTCCTGGTCGATCGCGCCGAACAACGAGCGGCCGTCCAGGCCCTTCATCTCGATGCGGACCGTGTCGCCGAACTTCATGAACTCGGTCAGGGGCTCGCCGCCCTGGATGGTTTCGATGCAACGCTTCTCGGCAATGCACGAGTAGCCCTTGGGCCATTCCATCTGGCCGTTCCTTTCCACGCCCTTGTTGCTCACGGTGCCGCTGCCGACAATGCTGCCGGCGCGCACGTTGCGCGTCTTCGCGATGTGGGCGATGAGCTGGCCGAAGTGAAAGGTCATCTCGGGCCCGGCGTCGCACAGGCCGACCTTGCGACCGTTCCAGCTGCTTTGCAGTGCCAGGTGCACGCGGCCGTTTTGCCAGGCGTCGCCGAGTTCGTCGAGCGTCACGGCCACGGGGCTGAACGCCGTGGCCGGCTTGCTCTGGAAGAAGCCGAAGCCCTTGGCAAGCTCGGCCGGAATCAGGTTGCGCAGGCTCACGTCGTTTGCCAGCATCACCAGGCGGATGCCGTCGAGCGCCTGGTCGGGCGTGGCCCCCATCTTCACGTCGCCGGTGACCACGGCAATCTCGGCCTCGAAGTCGATGCCCATGGCTTCGCTCGGCACCACCACGTCGTCGGTCGGGCCGAGGAAGTCGTCGCTGCCGCCCTGATACATCAAGGGGTCGGTGTAGAAACTCTCGGGCACCTCGGCGTTGCGCGCCTTGCGCACCAGTTCCACGTGGTTCAGGTAGGCCGAACCGTCGGCCCACTGGTAGGCGCGCGGCAGCGGCGCCATGCACATGGACGGATCGAAGGGGAATGTGTGGCGAGCGCGGCCCGTGTTGACGGCGTCGTACAGGTCCTGCAGCTGCGGGCTCATGAAGCCCCAGTCGTCCAGCACCTGCTGCATCCGGCTTGCGATGCCGGTGGCGTAGTGGGCGAGCGTGAGGTCGCGCGAGACGACGACGAGCTGCCCGTCGCGCGAGCCGTCCTTCAGGGTGGCGAGTTTCATGATGGCAATGCGTGATGAAGGACACGGCGCGAACACGAGAGCCGGCGCCGCGCCCACTAAACTGGTTGAACGGGCGGCAGTGTACCGAGGTGCTCCTGGTGAACCTCGGCGCCGGCGCCCACTCCACCACTTCATGCCGACGCTCGTCGCCCCGCCACTGGCCTCCAACGTTCCTCCCGGCCGCCCCTCCTGGCGGGTGCTGGCCGGCCTGACGCTGGCGGTGGCGCTGGTGCACGTGCTGCTCCTGGGGCTCGCGCCCGTCGCGATCGGGCCGGAACCTTCGCCGCTGGCGAACAAATTCATCACCCGCACCATCGTGATCGCGCCGCCGGCCGTTGAAAAACCGGCCGCACCCGAACCCGCAGCAGCGCCGCCCGTGGCAGCCAAGCCCGCGCCTCCGCCAAAGCCACGGCGCCCGCGCGAGCCGTCCAGGCCCAAGCCGCCGACCGCTCCGGAGCCAGCGCCGGCGCCCGATCAGGCTGCCGCCCCCGCGCCGGATCTCGCGGCGCAGAATGCTACGGATTCAGGAGCAACAGCGCCCGAGCCCGCGGCAAGCGCCCCGGCAGCCGGCGCCCTGGGCGGGTCGGGAAGCACGGCCAGCGCGGGCATGGAGAACGGCGTTTCCGGCGACCCCGCCGGCGCAGCGGCGGCCGCCGGCAATGTGGTCGGGCCGGAAGCCTTGCGCATTCCCGGATCGGTGAAGCTGTCTTTTGCGGTCACCGGCCAGCAGGGCGCCTCGCCCATGCAGGGCGTTTTCGGCGACCTGGCGTGGCTGCAGGACGGCAGCAGCTACGACGCGCGGCTGTCGCTCAAATTCCTGTTCAGGACCATCCGCAGCCAGCACAGCACGGGCCGGATCGGCGCCACCGGCATCGAGCCGGCGCGCTTCTCCGAGAGCCGCAAGGGCGAGGTGGCCTCGCACTTCCTGCGCGACCAGGGCCAGGTGATGTTCAGTAACAACGCCCCGAGCGTACCGTTGCTGCCGGGCGCACAAGACCGGCTCAGCGTCGTGATGCAACTGGGCGGCATGCTGGCCGGCGATCCGGCCCGCTACCCGGGCGGAAGCCGCATTTCCGTCCAGACGGTGGGGCCGCGCGACGCGGGCGTGTGGGTGTTCAACATCGAAGGGGAAGAGCGGATGACGGTGCCGGCCGGCGAATACGCCGTGCGCAAGCTCACGCGCAGCCCGCGCCGCGAGTTCGACGACAAGGTCGAAATCTGGCTCGCGCCGGCCCTCGGGTACCTCCCGGTACGGATGAAACTGACACAGCCCAACGGCGACTTCGCCGACATGCAGTTGCGCGAAACCCTTCCCGCCGGGCCGGGCAACTGAAAGTACAAATCAGGTAAAGGAACACCGATGTGACAGCAATGCGACAACCCTTCTTGAAACTGGCGCGTTGATTGCTATCTAAACCCCATGAATGCCATCGACATCCTCACAGGCCCCGCAATGAACATGCTCTATGACTCGGAGTCCTTCGTCGTCGTGCACGTGCAGCCGAACGAAAGCGATACACCGGCGCCCTCGAATGTGCCGGTTCTGGAACGCCACGGCTTCGAGATCGTCGACAAGCGCTCCGGCAAGGAGGTCTACCTCGACGGCTCCTGGGCCGAACTGTTCCAGCAGCAAATTGCCGCCTGGCAGCTCAACACGCCCACCCAGGAAGAAGTCGAGGACACGCTGGAAGGCTATGCCGAGTTGGCCCACACGCCCGTGCTCGTGCACTGAAAAGCTCGCCCGCTATCAAAAGAAGCGCCCAAGGGCGCTTTTTTTAGATCTTTTCACGCCCAAACGCGGATTTTCGGCCGTATATCCACCGGTACACCGGTCCCACCAGCAGCAGCACCGCCACCAGCCGGCACACCTGGAATGCCGTCACCACCGGCACGCCAAGCTGCAGCACCTTGGCCGTGATCGACATTTCGGCGATGCCGCCGGGCGAAGTGGCCAGGATCATCGTCGCAGGATGCAGGCCGGTGCCCCAGGCCAGCAGCCACGCGGCGCCCGCGCAGAGCACCAGCATCGCGAAGGTGCCCAGCGCCACCGTTCCCAGCCAGCGGGGCGCCGTGTGCAGGAACTCGCGGCTGAACCGGACGCCCAGGCTGACGGCAATCACCAGCTGCGCGGCATTCGACATCCACGTCGGCACGGCCGAGAGCGCCTGGCCCGCGCTGGTGAACCCCATCGCCACCACCAAGGGGCCCATGAACCAGGGATTGGTGCGGCCCAGCGCACGCATCGCGAAACCGCCGGCGCAGGTCGCCATCGCCAGCAGCAGCAGGCCACCTGCGTTCACGTCGCGCACGACGGGCGGGTTGCTCTCCAGCCCGTGCAGGCCGCTCCATTGCATGGCGAACGGGATCGTGACGGTCACCACCACCAGCCGGAGGCTGTGCGCCGCAGCCACCAAGTCGGTGCGCGCGCCGGCCGATTCGGACAGCAGCGTCATCTCTGACGCGCCGCCGATGGCACCTGCAAAGTAAGTGGTCGCCCTCATCGATGCCGCCGGCACGTGAAGCATCCGCTTGGCATGCAGCCCGTGCAGCCAGCGTCCGAAGCCCCAGCCGAGCAGCAAGGTCCAGGCAATGGCAAGCGCAATGGCCCACCAGACGCCGGCCACCAGCGCAACCACCTGTGGCGTGAAATAGAGGCCCAGCGCGGTGCCGATGGTCCATTGCCCGCCATTGCGCAGCGGCGTGTAGCTGGCGGTAGGTGCGCCGGCCATCGAAGCCAGCGATACCGCGAGCAGCGGCCCGATCATCCAAGGCAGGGGCGTGCGCAGCGCGAGGCAAAGCTGCGCCGCGGCGAGTGCAAGCAGCAGCGTGCCCAGCACGCGAACCGAGAAACGGAAAGACACCACAGGAAAAAGCGGAAATGGACGGCACGGCGTGCGGGCGCCAACGCATAGTATGGCGCGATGCGATGCCAACCCTCCCCCACGCGGGCCAGCCATTTGCCGTTTCCCGTTTTCGCAGTCGTGGCCGCAGCCATTGCGCTGGCGGGTTGCACCGCCTTCTTCGACGGCCCCAGTGCCCCCGTGGCGCGCCGTGCCGCGGCGCTGCTGCCTGCGGATGCGCTGATCCTCGGCGAGCAGCACGACGCCACGGAGCACCAGACCCTGGAACGGGAAACCGTCGAAGCGCTGGCGGGCCAGGGCAAGCTGGCGGCGCTGCTGCTCGAGATGGCCGAGGAAGGCCACAGCACCGCCCGCCTCGACACAACGGCCACCGAGGCCCAGGTGCAGGCCGCGCTCGGCTGGAGCGACAAGGCGTGGTCCTGGCAGAGCTACGGCCCGGTCGTGATGGCGGCGGTGCGCGCCGGCGTGCCGGTCATGGGCGCCAACCTGCCGCGCGCGCGAATGAAGAACGCCATGACCGATGTCTCGCTCGACGTGCAGCTCAATGGCGAGGCCTATACCGCCCAGCAGGACGCCGTGCGGGAAGGCCACTGCAAGCTGTTGCCCGAGCCCCAGATCGTGCCGATGACGCGCATCCAGGTGGGGCGCGACCGCGCCATGGCGCAGGCGATCGTGAAGGCGCGCCAGCCGGGCAAGACGGTGCTGCTGATCAGCGGCGCGGGCCACGCCACCAAGGCGCTGGGCGTGCCGCAGCACCTGCCGACCGATGTGACGGTCAAGGCCGTGCGGCTGCAGGCCGGCCAATCGCCGGACGATGAAGAAGAAAACAAGGGCGCCTACGACGCCGTCTGGCGCACGCCCCCGCTGCCGCCGAAGGACTACTGCGCGAGCATGCGCGCCAAGTAGCCTCCTGCGCTGCGGCTCAGGCGAACTTCTTGATCGAATCCGCCAGCGTGTTGACCAGCGTGTCGATGTGCTGCTTTTCCACGATGTACGGCGGCGCAATCACCAGCACGTCGCCCGCGGGCCGCACCAGCGCGCCCTTGTGGAAGCAGTCCAGGAAGATGTCATAGGCGCGCTTGCCCGGCGTGCCCGCAATGGGCGCGAGCTCCACCGCCGCGGCCAGGCCGAGGCTGCGGATGCCGACCACGTTCGGCAGGCCCTTGAAGGTGCTGTGGAACGCATCGCCCAGCACCTTGCCCATTTCGCCGGCGCGGGCGAACAGGTTTTCTTCCTTGAACAGGTCGAGCGTGGCAATGGCCGCGGCGCAGGCCACCGGATGGCCCGAATAGGTGTAGCCATGGAAAAACTCGACCACATGCTCGGGCGCGTCGGTCTTCATCATCGCGTCGTACAGCTTGTCGCGGCAGATCACGCCGCCCATCGGAATCACGCCGTTGGTCACGCACTTGGCAAAGTTCAGCATGTCGGGCACCACGCCGTAGTAGTCCGATGCGAAGTTGGTGCCCATGCGGCCGAAGCCGGTGATGACCTCGTCGAAGATCAGCAGGATGCCGTGCTTGTCGCAGATGGCGCGCAGCTTCTGCAGGTAGCCCTTGGGCGGCAGGTACCAGCCGGCCGAACCGGCCACGGGCTCGACGATGATCGCCGCCACGTTGCTCGCATCGTGCAGCGGCAGGATGCGCGTCTCGAGCTCGACCAGCGGATCTTCGGCCCACACCGGCTCCTCGTTGTGGATGTAGGCATGGTTCACCGGATCATGGATGAAGCGCATGTGGTCCACGCGCGGCAAGAAGGCCGAGCCGAAAACCTTGCGGTTGCCCGGAATGCCGCCCACCGACATGCCGCCGAAGCCCACGCCGTGATAGCCCTTCTCACGGCCGATGAACACGTTGCGGTGCCCCTCCCCGCGTGCACGGTGGTAGGCCAGCGCCACCTTCATCGAGGTGTCGGCCGCCTCGCTGCCCGAGTTGCAGAACAGCACCTTGTTGAGGTCGCCGGGCGCCATCGACGCGATCATCTCGGCCGCCTTGAAGGCCTTGTCGTTGCTGACCTGGAAAGCCGTGGCGTAGTCGAGCGTGTCGAGCTGCTTCTTGATGGCTTCGTTGATGGGCTTCCTGTTGTGGCCCGCGCCCACGCACCACAGCGACGAGATCCCGTCGATCACTTTTTTTCCGTCGTGCGTGGTGAACTCCATGCCGTCGGCCGCCACGAAGACGCGCGGGTCTTTCTGGAAGTGGCGGTTGGGGGTGAAGGGCAACCACTGGTTGCCCATGTTGAAGTCCTGATAAGCCATCGATTGCTCCTGCTTAACGTGCACTGAAAAGCGGCATTCTGGCACCCCTGCGACAATCGTGCCCCTCATGACGACCACAACGCCCGCTTACATCCTGACCCTCTCCTGCCCCGACCGGACAGGCATCGTGCATGCCGTTTCCGGTTTCCTGCTCGAACGCGGCGGCAACATCGAGGAAGCCGCCCAGTACAACGACCACGACACGGGCCTGTTCTTCATGCGCGTTCGCTTTGCCTGCAGCGACCACCCCGAGGCGGCGCTGCGCGAACAGCTCGCCACCTTTGGCGCCGGCTTCGGCATGAGCCTGCAGCTGCACGCAGCGGCCGAGCCGATGAAAACGGTGATCCTGGTGAGCAAGGAAGGCCACTGCCTGAACGACCTGCTGTTCCGCTGGAAAAGCGGCCTGCTCGCCATCGACGTGCGCGCCATCATCTCGAACCACCGCGACTTCTACCAGTTGGCCGCGAGCTACAACGTGCCCTTCCATCACATTCCCGTGACGGCGGCCACCAAGGCGCAGGCCGAAGCAAAGCAGCTGGAAATCATCGAGGCCGAGGGCGCCGAGCTCGTGGTGCTCGCGCGCTACATGCAGATCCTGAGCAACGACCTTTGCAAGAGCCTGGCCGGACGGGCGATCAACATCCACCATTCGTTCCTGCCCAGCTTCAAGGGCGCCAAGCCCTACTACCAGGCGCACGACCGCGGCGTGAAGCTGATCGGCGCCACCGCCCACTATGTGACGGCCGACCTCGACGAAGGCCCGATCATCGAGCAGGACGTGGCGCGCGCGGACCACACCGACACGGTCGAAGACCTCACGGCCCGCGGCCGCGACACTGAGAGCCAGGTGCTCGCGCGCGCCGTGAAGTGGCACAGCGAGCACCGGGTGCTATTGAACGGGCACCGCACCGTCGTGTTCCGATAGCGCGGCGCCCCCGCATCAATTGCGGTTCGGGTTGTTCGGCCGGCGGTCGTAGCGGTTGGGCACGCCGTCGCCATCACGATCCCATTCGCCGCGGCGGTATTCCCAGCGTCCGTCGCGTTCGCGCCATTCCGGCGGACGGTAGGCGTAGCCCGGGCGGGCGCGCACATACATGCCCCGCACCCACACGTGGCGCCCACCACGCCATTCGTAGTGCCCCGGCGCCCACACGTAGCCGCGGCGCGGCGGCGGCACGCGCTCCGAGCGAGGCGGCGGTGGCGGTACCTCGACGATCACGGAACGCTGTGCGTGCGCAGTGGTCGGCACCGTGAGCGCGCCTCCCACCGAGAGCAGCGAAGCTGCACCGATCGACAGGGTGATTGCGAGTTTTTTCATGGGTGTCCCCTCATGAGTGGTTGGAGCTTTCATCCTGCCGGGCCCATGTGAAGCGCCTGTAAGCACTCAGCCGCACTTTGTGTAGAGGTGTTTCGCTTGAACTAGTACCTTTGTTGGCACTCACTCTTGCAATTCGTGAAGATCGAAGGCTGCCGCCATGGCGGCATGGCCCGCCTTGTTGGGGTGCAGGTGGTCGCCGTTGTCGTACCGCGGATCGAGCGCCTGGGGATCGGCGGGGTTGCGCAGAACGGCATCGAAATCGATCACGCCGTCCACGTCCTGGCGGCTGCGGATCCAGCGGTTGACCTCGCCGCGCATGGCTTCGGTCGCTTCCGTCCAGTAGGGCGTGTTCTTGAACGGCGGCACGGTGCCGATCATCACTTTCACGCCCTTGGCGCGGGCCTGCTTGATCAATTGCTGAAGCCCTTCGGTGATGCGCTCTGCGCTCGGCAACTCGTGCTCTGGCGTCGGCCGGCCCGGCAAGCCGACGAACACGCTGCGCCCGATGTCGTTGGTGCCGAGCAGCACGATCACATGCGTCACGCCCGACTGGCCCAAGGCATCGCGCGCAAAGCGCGAGAGCCCGTTGGGGCCGATGCCATCCACCAGCAGCCGGTTGCCGCCTATGCCTGCATTGAGCACCGAGATCGGCGCCCGCGCCGCAGGATTGTTGCGAAGCCGCGTTGCGAGCAGATCGGGATACGACCCATCGCCGGCTTCGCCGCCCCCCGCGGTGATGGAATCTCCGAAGGCGACCACCACGCGCACCGGTTGCGAAGTCATGACGTCCAGGCCCGTCACGATGTGATTGAGCGGCAACGGCGCCGCGTCCGGCAGCGTTGGGGCGGCAATGGCATTGCCGCTGCCCAGCCAGGTCGCGTCGGTCGAGCGCAGGTGAACGGTTGCGAAAGGCACCGGTCGATCAAAGAAGGCGCTCACCACCACCGGTTGGCCGGCCTCGGCTTTCAGGTCGACGCCATCGCTCCAGGTTTCCGCTCCCGGTGCGACCACCACGCCGGCGCGCCCGCCGAAGCGAAGCGCCCGCAGCGTGGCCGGAGATATCGCGCCGCCGCCCGTGCCGCGCGCCACGCTCGCCGCCGCGATGCGCATGGGCGTCTTGCCGAAACGGTTGGAGAAACGGATGCGCACGCGTTCGCCGCTGAACGCGGGCTCGAACTGCTGCCGCAATGTATGGCCGTGAAAGGCATCGCCGCCGGGCCGGGGTGCCGCCGCCTTGAGCAGCGGATTCGCGCTCAGTTCACGGAAGTCCACCGGCGCCGCAGCCCAGCCGGCCACCCAATGCGCTTCGGCGGGTTGCCGCGGAGCCGCGGCGGGCTGAACGGCCTGCACAGCCATGGCGACCGCCAGCAGCGCGAGGCCGGCCATGGCCATCCAATGCCGCACGAGACCTCGGCGAAAACCATCGAGCCAATGCAAACCCAGTTTCATGCAAGCAAAGCGGTCCAGTGTACGGAGCCGCCTTGCCCTCTCATGTGACGAGGTCTAGTGCATCGTTACCAAGTGTCTACGTAGGGCAGCGCAGGCTGTTCCGCACGCACCGCGGAGGCAAGCCCGCGCACCAGCCAAGTGCGCGTTTCCGCGGGGTCGATCACCGCATCGATCTCCAGCGTCTGGGCCATGTGGATCGCCTCGCCGTTGGCGTACTGCTGCGCGACGAGCTTCTTGAACAAGGCATCGCGCTCGGCGCCTTCGGGCACTGCGGCAAGCTCCTTGCGGTAGCCCAGCCGCACCGCGCCCTCCAGGCCCATGGCGCCGAATTCACCCGTCGGCCAGGCCACGGTGAACACCGGCGCGTCGAAGCCGCCGGCCGTCATCGCCTGCGCGCCCAGGCCGTAGCCCTTGCGCAGCACCACGGCAAAGAACGGCACGCGCAGATGCGAGGTCACCATGAACATGCGGCACACGTGGCGCACCTGGGCCTCGGCCTCGATCTCCGGCCCCACCATGAAACCGGGCGTGTCGCACAGCGAGACGATCGGCAGCCCATGCGCATTGCACAGCTGCATGAAGCGCGCGGACTTGTCGGCCGCTTCCACGTCGATGGCGCCGCCGAGATGATGAGGATTGTTGGCCATCAGCCCGACTGGCTTGCCCTCGATGCGCGCCAGCGCCGTGACGATGCCCGCGCCGAAGCCGGCACGCAGTTCGAGCAGGGAGCCCGTGTCGGCCACGCCGCGCATTGCGGCGCGCACGTCGTACACGCGCAGCCGGTTCTCGGGCACCACGTGGCGCAGCGTTCGCGGATCGGCGCATTGCCAGTCCGCGGTGGGCCCCTGGAAGTACGAAAGGTATTGCCTGGCAGCGGCCACGGCGGCGGCTTCGTCCTCCACGAGGATGTCGATCACGCCGTTGCGCGACTGCACGCTGCTCGGCCCGATCTGCTCCGGTGCGAAGGTGCCGAGCCCGCCGCCCTCGATCATCGCCGGGCCGCTCATGCCGATGTTGCTCGCCTTGGTGGCGATGATCACGTCGGCGCAGCCCAGCAGCGCCGCATTGCCCGCAAAGCAGCGGCCATGCACGATGCCCACCACGGGCACCTTGCCCGACAGCGCCGCGAACTGGCTGAAGGTATGGTTGTTGAGCCCCGCGACGATGGGCATGTCGGTATCGCCCGGCCGGCCGCCGCCGCCTTCGGCAAACAGCACCACCGGCAGCTTGAGCTGGTGCGCCACCGCCAGCAGCCGGTCGGTCTTGTGGTGGTTGCGCATGCCCTGCGTACCGGCAAGCACCGTGTAGTCATAGGCCAGCACGGCGCAGCGCGACGCCTCGGGGCCGAACAGCTTCGCGTTGATGCTGCCAAGGCCGGTCACCATGCCGTCGGCCGGCGTGTTGGCAATCAGGTCCTCGAGCGTGCGGCGCCGTGTCTGAGCGGCAATGGCCAGCGCGCCGTACTCGATGAAGTTGCCCGCATCCGATGCGGTGTCGCACAGGTCGGCGATGTTCTCGCGCGCGGTGCGCCCGCCTTGCGCACGCCGCTTGGCCACGGCCGCGCCGCGGTTGGCATCGAGCGTGAAGGCATGCCGGTCGATCACCTTCTGCAGGTCGGGACGGATGGCATCGAGATCGTGTTCGGCGCGCGCCTCGGCTTCCACGGCTTGCGCATCGACCGGCTCCAGCCGCACCAGCGGCTGGCCCTCGACGAGGTAGTCGCCGGGTTCGGCCAGCAGCGCCACCACCCTGCCCGCCGTGGGCGCATGCAGCAGGTGCTCCATCTTCATGGCCTCGAGCACGCCGAGCTGCGCACCGGCGGGCACGACGTCGCCCACCGACACTTCGAACTGCACCAGCCTGGCCGGCATCGGCGCCTTGACGCTCAGGCCGTCATCGGGCTCCTGCGAAGCACTCAATGCCTGTGCGCCCGGACCGAACACGGGCGCGATCTTCTTGGGCCGCCTGTTTTCCAACGCGTCCGCCGAGGCCAGCAGATCGCCCAGATGTGCTTCCACGAAGCGCGTGTGCACCGCCTGGTTCGCGAACTCGGCCCGCGCCGCAATGGCGCGCAGCAGCCCAAGGTTGGTGGCGATGCCGTCGATGTGGCATTCGTCCAGCGCACGCAGGGAGCGGCGCAGTGCATCGGCGAAGTTGGGCGACGGCGAATGCACGATCAGCTTGGCCAGCAGCGTGTCGTAGTGCGGCGACGGAGCGAGCCCCGCATAGCCGTGCGTGTCGATGCGCACGCCCGGGCCCGTGGGCAGATCGAAGCGCGAGAGCGCACCACCCGAAGGCCGCGCGTTGCCCTCCGCATCGAGCGTCTCGGCGTTGATGCGCCACTGCACCGCGTATCCGCGCTGCGGTGCCGTGCGATCCACCGCCACGCCCAGTCCATCCAGCGGATGGCCGGCGGCCACGGCGATCTGCAATTGAACCAGGTCGAGTCCGGTCACGGCTTCGGTCACCGTGTGCTCCACCTGCAGCCTGGGGTTGGCTTCGATGAAGACGAAAGGAAGCGTGGGCGACTCGGCATCGATCAGGAATTCGAACGTGCCCAGGCTGCGATAGCCGACGGCCTTTGCCATGCGAAGCGCCGCCTGCGTGACCTGATCGCGCAGCGCCTCGGGCAACGATGGACTGGGCGCGATCTCCACCAGCTTCTGGAACCGGCGCTGCAAGGTGCACTCGCGTTCGCCCAGGCTGGCCACCGCGTGGCCGTCGCCCAGCACCTGCACCTCGATATGGCGGGCGCTGCGCATCAGGCGCTCCACATACACGCCTTCGACGCCGAAGGCCGCACGGGCTTCGGACATGCAACGCGCGTGTGCTTCGGGCAACTCGCCCGCATCGAGCACCGCGCGCATGCCGCGCCCGCCACCGCCGCCAATCGCCTTGATCATCACGCCCGCACCCTGCGCATGCTGCTCGGCAAAAAAAACCTGCGCTTCTGCGAGCGTGACCGCGCCCGCGCTGCCGGGCATCACGGGCACGTCGCACTGCGCGGCGAGCGCGCGCGCCCGCGCCTTGTCGCCGAAGAGCGCCAACTGCGCGGCCGTCGGCCCAATGAAAGCCAGCCCGGCTTCTGCGCAAGCCTGTGCGAACTCGGCGCGCTCGCTCAGGAAGCCGTAGCCGGGATGCACCGCGTCGCAACCCTGCGCGCGCGCAATGCCGATCAGGGCCGCAATGTCGAGATAGGCCGACGGCCCCGTCGCAGCGAGTGCCACCGCGGCATCGGCCAATTGCACATGCAGCGCCGACGCGTCGTCGCGCGCATGCACCGCCACGCTCGCAATGCCCAGGTCGCGCAGCGCGCGCACCAGCCGCACGGCAATCTCGCCGCGGTTCGCGATCAGGATCTTGGAGAACAAGAGAGGCCTTTCAGGTCTTGTCTTTGAGCAGCCGGCGCAGCACCTTGCCGGCGCCGGTGGTCGGCAACGCGTCGATGAAGCTCACGGCGCGCGGTGCCTTGTAGCTCGCCATGTTGTCGCGCGACCAGGCGATGAGCGTCTCGGCATCGAGCGCGGCGCCGGGCTTGCGCACGATGAAGGCCTTGACCACCTCGCCCTTCTCGGGGTCGGGCTGCGCGACGACGGCCGCTTGCGCCACCGCGGGATGCTTGATGAGGATGGTCTCGACCTGTTCCGGAAAAACGCTGTAGCCCGATACCTTGATCATCTCCTTGATGCGCCCGATGAAGGTGAGATAGCCGTCCGCGTCGAGCTTGCCGATGTCGCCGGTGTGCACCCAGCCATTGCGCAGCGTGGCGGCCGTCGCTTCGGGCTTGTTCCAGTAGCCTTTGAAGCAGCCGGGGCTGGTCAGCACGATTTCGCCGACCTCGCCGGTGGGCACATCGGCCTGGGTCTCTGTGTCGACGATGCGGATGGCCACGCCCGGCACCGCGATGCCCTGCGTGCCCCACCGCGGCGAATGGTGCGGCGTGTAGGTGTCGCAGGTGTGGGTTTCGCTGAGCCCGTACGCGGCTTCGAACGACGTGCAGTTGGGCGCATGCGTGCGCCACTGCGCGGCCAGCGATTCGGTGAAGGTGATGCCGAAGCTGGTGACCGGATTGCGGCGCAGGCTCGACAGATCGAAGCTCGCGATGTCAGCCACCTGCATGCACGCCACGTTCATCGGCGCGATGCTGTACCACCACGTGACCTTGTACTGCGCAATGGCCTGCAGCACGGCGCGCGGATCGAAGCGGTGCAACAGGACCGACGCCGCGCCGCTGAGCACGGGCACGTTCACGCCCATCAGCATGCCGGCGATGTGATAGAGCGGAGGGATCGACAGCAGCACATCGCGGTCTGTCACGCCGTTGCAGTCGGACGCCGCGCGCGTCTTGAAGAGCGCGTTGCCATAGCTCAGCATGGCGCCCTTCGGAAGCCCCGTGGTGCCCGATGTGTAGGTCATGAGCGCCACGTCGTCCAGGTCGATGGCCACGGGTTGCGGCGCGGCGCCGCTTTGCATCACGGCCAGAAAATCCTCGCAGTCCGCAGGCACGCTGCGCGCCGCATCGCGCTCGTCCGCCAGTTCGGCAGGCAAGTCGAGCCTGGGCCGCTCGGGCAGCAGGTCGGCGTAGTGCACGACGAACACGTGCGCGAGTGCGCTCTCCGGCTGCACCTTTCGCACCACCGGCAGCAGAGGTGCGGCGGCGACGATCGCGCGCGCACCCAGGTCGTTGACCTGGTAGGCCAGCTCGTGCTCCTTGTTGAGCGGACTGCACGGGCACACGATGGCGCCGATTTTCTGGATGCCGTAGTGCGCGACCAGGTACTGCGGGCAGTTGTTGAGGAACAGCACCACCGGCTCGCCCTTCTTCACGCCGATGGCCTGCAGCCGGGCCGCGAAGGCGTCGCTCGCGCTGTCGAGCTGCGCCCACGTCATCGCGCGGCCGTACCAGATGCAGGCGGCGGCGTCGGCACGCTCTCGCGCATGCGCACGCAGGTACTCGTGCAGGGGCTTCTGGGGGCGGTCGGGCAATGTCTCCATGGTGTCAGTTCCTCAGGGTTATCGATAGCCGCCCGCGCGGGGCAGCCGCTTGCCAACGAGCGCATGGTGCACCAACAATCCTACCCATGGGTATAACATCGGCGACACGGCAAAAACCCTCTGGCAAGGGCACGGCGAAGGCGCACCAGCCCCAGGGCACAGGCCGCCAGCGCGCGGCCACGCAGGGCACCGACCTGCAGCGCGAACGCATCCTGCAGGCGGCAGCGCAGCTCTTTGCCGCGCAGGGCTACGCCAACACGACCATGGCGCAGATCGTCCGCGCGCTGGGCATGACCAAGCCCTTCGTGTACTACTACTTTCGCGACAAGCAGGAGATCTTCGAAACGCTCTCCTGGCGCCCCACGGTCGACTGCTTCACCGCGCTCGACTTCGCGGCGGGCGATCCGCGGCGCGCGAGCGAAAAGGTGCTCGAAGGCATCGAGCGGCTGATACGCGCCACCATCGCCCATCACCCCTGCGCCTTCTTTGCGTACCGCGAGCCGCAGGTGTACCGGCCCGAATACATCGCCGCGCAGAAGAAACTCGCGCATCACTTCTACGGCCTGCTATGCCCGCTGCTCGAAGAAGCGCGCCGCGATGGCGACCTGGATTTCACAGAGACCAAGATCACCGCGCTGGCGGCCTGCAGCCTGCCGGGCTTTCTCTACAGCTGGTACCGGCCCGACGGCCGCCTCCCGCCCGAGGAAGTGGTGGCCGAACTTACGAAGCTGGCGAGCCGCGTGATCGGCTTGCGCAGCGCCAGCAAAGAACCGCGTTGAAGCGAAAGGCGCATCGACGCGCCCTCCGCGGAAGTTTTACCAACGACACCGGAGACAGACGGACATGCTCAAGTTCACCCGCGCGCCATTGGCGCCCATCGCCCTTGCCTCGCTGCTGGCGCTTTCGGGCGCATCGCAAGCCCAGCAACAGACCTACAAGATCGCCTACATCGATCCCCTGTCAGGCCCGTTCGCGAACGTGGGCGAACTGATGCTCATGCACACCCAATACGCCATCGAGGAGATCAATGCCAAGGGGGGCGTACTCGGCGGCACCAGGCTGCAGCTGCTGCAGTTCGACAGCAAGCTCTCGGCGCAGGAAAGCCAGAGCGCGCTGCAGGCGGCCATCGACCAGGGCGCCAGGGCCATCGTCACGGGCGGCTCGGGGTCGTCGGTGGTCACCGCGCTCGTGCAGTCGGTGACGCGCTGGAACCAGCGCAACCCGGGCAAGGAACTGATCGTGCTGAACCACTCGTCGATCGACCCCGAGATGACGGGCAAGACCTGCAGCTTCTGGCACTTCCAGACCGAGGCCAACACCGCAATGAAGATGAAGGCGCTGGCCAACTACATCAAGAAGACGCCCGACGTGAAGAAGGTCTACCTGCTGAACCAGGACTATGCCCACGGCAAGCAATGGGCGAGCTACGGACGACAGCTCGTGGGCCTGGCGCGGCCCGATGTGCAGTTCGTCGGCGAAACGCTGCACCCGATCGGCCGCGTGAAGGATTTCTCGCCCTACATCGCGAACATCAAGCAAAGCGGCGCCGACTCGGTCATCACCGGCAACTGGGGCCAGGACATGACCCTGCTGCTCAAGGCCGCGGGCGACGCGGGCTACAACCTGCGCTACTTCAACCACAGCGCAGGCTCGGTGCCCGGCACGGTGCTGGCGGTGTCGCAAGCCAAGCTGGGCCAACTGACCTGGGTCGCCGAATGGCATCCCGGCCAGGCCGGCACGCCGAGGGTCGATGCGCTCGCCAGGGCCTACAAGGCCAAGACCGGCAAGGACTTCCTGGCGCCGCGCATCGACTTCACGCCGCGCCTGCTGGCCGCCGCCATCAACAAGGCGGGCAGCACCGACACCGTGAAGGTGGCCTACGCGCTCGAGGACATGAGCTTCGATTCCGTGGTCGGCCCCATCCGCATGCGCGCCGATGACCACCAGCTGCTGTTGCCGCAGGTGGTCAATACCATTGCGCCGGTGGACGGGAAGAGCGTCAAGTCGGGCTGGGAAGGCACCGACTACGGCTTCCGGACCGACGCGGTCTATACCGGAAACGAGCTGGCCCAAGGCTCCGATTGCAAGATGGTCCGGCCCGGCAGCTGAAGGCGATACCACGGGGCTCCTAAGGGAAACCCCGTCCTGCCGCGCGCCCGTGCGGTCGAGATACTCCGGGTCACACCCCGGATTTCCGAAGCGGGTCCACACCAAAGGCGCAAGAACCCATGGCAGGCAAGAACTCGCTCCATCCGATCCCGCATCCCGCAAAAAAGCCGTTCGTCGGCAACCTGCTGTCGATCGGATCGGACTCTCCCGTGCTCGACATGTGGAGGATCGCGCAGGAACTCGGCGGCATCTACTGGCTCGACATGCCGGGCATGCCCGTGATCGTGGTGTCGTCGCCCGCGCTGGTCGACGAGCTCTGCGAAGAAGCGCGTTTCGACAAGAGCACGCGCGGTGCGCTGCGCCGCTTGCGCGCCGCATCGCACGGGCTCTTCACTTCGGATACCCACGAAGAAACCTGGTCCAAGCCGCACAACATCCTCCTGGCCAACTTCAGCCAGCGGGCCATGCAGGCCTACCACCCGATGATGCTGGACATCGCGGACCAGCTGGTCACCAAGTGGGAGCGGCTGAACTTCGACGAAGAGGTGGACGTGGTGCGCGACATGACCGCGCTCACGCTGGACACCATCGGCCTGTGCGGCTTCGGCTACCGCTTCAATTCGTTCTACCGCGAGGGCTTTCATCCCTTTGTCGATGCGATGGTGCGCACGCTCGAAACCGTGCAGAACCGCCGCGGCCTGCCGCTCGAGGAGTTCATGCTCAAGAAGGAGCTCGCCCAGCAGCGCAAGGACATCCGCTTCATGCACAAGATGGTGGAAGACATCATCGAGGAGCGCCGCGCGGGCGGCGCCGACATCGCGAGCAAGCCCGATTTGCTGAGCTACATGATCGCGGGCGTCGACAAGAAGAGCGGCGAAAAGCTCACCGACAAGATGATCCGCGACGAGTGCATCGAATTCCTCATCGCGGGGCACGAGACCACGAGCGGCCTGCTCTCCTTCGCGATCTACTTCCTGTTGAAGAACCCCGAGGCGCTGGCCAAGGCGCAGGCCGAGGTCGACAACGTGTTCGGGCCCGACGCCTCGCAGAAGCCGACCTATGCACAGGTCAACCGGCTGCAGTATGTGATGCAGGTGCTGAAGGAATCGCTGCGGCTGTATCCGACCGCGCCCGCCATCTCGATGCGCGCGAAGGAAGACACCACCATCGGCGGGCAGTACACCATCAAGAAGAACAACATGGTGATCATGCATGCGCTGGCGCTGCATCGCGACAAGGGCATCTGGGGCGAGAACGCCGACCAGTTCGACCCCGACCACTTCAGCCGCGAGGCCGAGCGCGAGCGGCCGGTGAATGCCTTCAAACCCTTCGGCAACGGGCAGCGCGCGTGCATCGGTCGCCAGTTCGCCTTGCAGGAAGCGGTGCTCACGCTCGGCATGATCCTGCAGCGCTTCACGCTGGTCGATCACACGGGCTACAAGCTCAAGATCAAGGAAGCGCTCACGATCAAGCCGGAGAACTTCAAGATCAAGGCGCTGCTGCGCGACCCGGCCACTCGGCCGCGCGGCAACGGCGATGCGTCCGCCGCGCCGGATACGTCCGCCAAACCCGCCGCACGCAAGCCGCAGGCGGCGCGCCACGGCACTTCGCTGCTGGTGCTGCAGGGCTCCAACCTCGGCACGGCCGAAGACCTGGCGCGCCAGCTGGCCGAAGCCGGCGAGCTGCGCGGCTTCTCGTCCCAGGTGGCCTCGCTCGATGACTACGCCGAGCGGCTGCCCGCCAGCGGCGCCGTCGCCATCGTCTGCGCCTCGTACAACGGCGTGGCGCCTGACAACGCCGCCGAGTTCCATCGCTGGCTCGACAAGGCCGACGACTCGCTCAACGGCGTGCGCTTCAGCGTTTTCGGCTGCGGCAACACCGATTGGGCCGCCACCTACCAGGCGGTGCCGCGCCGCATCGACGAGCGGCTCGAATCGCTCGGCGCCACGCGCGTGCATCCGCGCGGCGAAGGCGATGCGCGCGAAGACATGGACGGTGCGTTCCAGGACTGGAGCGATGCGCTCTGGCCCGAGCTGGTGAAGGCCTTCGGCATCCAGTCCGGCGCCGATACGCCCGCCGAGGCCGAACCGCTCTACACGCTCGAGGAGCTGCCCCCGCCGCAGAAGAACGCACTGGTCGATGCATTGGGCGCCGTGGCGTTGCGCGTGATCGAGAACCGCGAGCTGCAGAAGGACCCCGGCGCCGCCGGCCAAGAAGGCCGCTCCACGCGCCACGTCGAGCTGATGCTGCCAGAAGGCGTGAACTACGTGCCCGGCGACCACCTGAGCGTGGTGCCGCGCAACAGCCCTGCGCAGGTGGAGCGCGCGATGGCGCGCTTCGGCTTCGACCGCTCCGCGCACGTGCGGCTGCAGGCCGCTCCCGGGCGCAAGACGGCGCTGCCGGTCGACCAGGTGATCGCGGTCGATCGCCTGCTGGGCGACTACGTCGAGCTGCAGGACGTGGCCACGCGCAAGCAGATCGCCACGCTGGCCGCGCACACCGAGTGCCCGTTCACCAAACCCAAGCTCGCCGCGTTGTCGGGCAGCGACGACGCCTCGCAAGCCACCTACAAGGCCGAGGTGCTGCACAAGCGCAAGTCGCTGCTCGACCTGCTCGAGGAGCACCGCGCCTGCCAGGTGCCGTTCGCGGTGTTCCTGGAAATGCTGTCGCCGCTCTCGCCGCGCTACTACTCGATCTCGTCGTCACCGACGATGACGCCGGGGCGCTGCAGCGTCACCGTGGGCGTGGTGCGCGCACCGGCGCTTTCAGGCAATGGCAGTACTTTCGAGGGCGTGTGCTCCAACTACCTGTCGCGCGCGGAAGCGGGCGACACGGTGCACGGCGTCATTCGCGAGACCACGGCCGAGGGCTTCCGCTTGCCTGAGGACCCGCAGCGCCCGCTCCTCATGATCGGGCCTGGCACCGGGCTCGCGCCGTTCCGGGGCTTCATCCAGGAGCGCGCGGCACAGGCCGAACGCGGCGGAGCGCTGGGCGACGCGATGCTCTTCTTCGGCTGCCGGCACCCCGAGCAGGACTTCATCTATGCCGAGGAGCTCCAAGCCTGGTCGCACCGCGGGCTCATGACGCTGCACACCGCGTTCTCGCGCGCGGGCGAGCGCAAGGTCTATGTGCAGGACCTGATCCGCGAACAGGGCGCGGCCGTGTGGAAGCTGCTGGAGGCCGGCGCCGTCATCTACGTGTGCGGCGACGGTTCGCGCATGGAGCCCGACGTGCGGCGCACGCTGGCCGACCTGGCGCGGGAGCATGGCCACGACAGCCAGACCTGGATGGACAAGATGATTGCCGACCAGCGCTACGTGCTGGACGTGTGGGCGGGGGCATAGCCCCGCCGCTCATGAGTCAGGCCTTGCGGTCCGGATCGGGATAGACCAGCGGCCCCAGCAAGCCGCGGTTGAACGGCTTCCACTCGCCCTCCGGCTGGGCCAGGCGGTCGGCCAGGGCATACAGCACCGCGGGATGCGCGCCGAGCCCCATGTGGCTCGCCACCACCTCGATGTTTTCGGCCTTCGGGCCCGGCTTCTCGATGCTGCAGCGCCATGCGACGACACCGTCGGTGCGGCTGAAGATCGAAGTCGTGGGCACCGGCGGCGTGGGCTGCACGAATTTCATGCGTCGCGGGTCGTGCGAGCTCTGGCCGCTCACGCCCTCGTACACGCGCCATGCATTGGTGGCGCGCGGGCTGCCGGAGAACGGGCTGCCCAGCGTGATGACGTTGCGCACCAGGTCCGGCTGCGCGGACGCCAGCAGGCGCGCATAGACGCCGCCCAGGCTCCAGCCGATCAGGCTGACCTTTTGCCCGCTTTGCTCGTGCAGAGACTTGAGCAGCGCGACCATGCCGTCTTCCACGCCCTGGCGCGGACCGAAATTGCGGCCTTGGCCCCAGCCGCGCGCATCGTAGCCGCGGCTGCACAGGTAGCGGCGCAGCACCAGCGTGGAGCCGTCGCCCGCCACCAGGCCGGGCAGCACGAGCACCGGGTGCCCGTCGCCGCGCGGCGTGAGTTGCAGCAGCGGCCACATGGCGATGCCGGCACCTGTCTCCCAGAGGGCGCGGGCCTCGGCCAGCAGCAGCAGGCTCGACGGCGGCGCAATGCGCTCTTGTGTGGCGGTGGTCATGAGGGCAACTTTCCTTTGTGGTCTTCGTTCTATGGGACGAGCATGGCGAACCAAAGTTTCACCGCCTCGTCGGACAACTGCGATCTTTATCCGAGGTATTTGCCCCGCAGGTAATCAAGATAAGCCCTCGATTCGCTCGAAACATACGGAGAAATCAGGGTGAGCGTGTAGAAAGCCGCCAATCCGGGGTCGGCCTGCGCCAGCGCGTCCCGCCCCGGCACCAGGCGCTCGAACGAGAGCCAGCAGGTGGTGGTGAAGACCATCTGCAGCGCGAGGATGCGTGCCTGTTCGGCGCTGGTCTCGATGACGCCCGAGGCCACCAGCCCTTCGCAGAGCGCCTGCGCCGCCAGCAGGTTCTGCGCCGTGAGCGCCTGCGCGCGCTGGCCGAGCGTGGGGTATTCGCCGGCCAGGAAGGCCATGTCGCGGTAGATGAACCGGTATTGGTCGATGGCTTCAAAGCGCAGGTGCAGCGCCAGCCAGAGGTCGTCGATGGCGGTGATTGCGCCGGAAGACCCGTCGAGCACCTCGAGCCGCTGCTCGAAGCGCCGGAACAGCCACTCGACGATCAGCTGCTTGGCCTTGAAGTGGTAGTGCAGGTTGCCAGGGCTCATGCCGAGCTCGGCCGCGATCTTGTGCGTGGACACCGCCGCGAGCCCCTCCGCATTGAACAGCGCCAGGCTGGCCTGCAGGATGCGATCGCGCGTGGTGTTGGAACTTGCCACAACCGGCTGTGCGTGCGTCGGTGCTTCGCTGGGCCGGTGCTCAGCGTTTGCCGCTGCCGCCGCGCGGGTTGGCATTCTTGGGGGCGAGTTGCGCCAGGCGTTCGCGCAGCCGGGCCACTTCTTCGCGCAGGGCCTGCACCTCTTCGGCGCTGGGCATGCCGAGGCGCTGCAAGGCGGTCGCCACGCGCTGGTCGAACACGTCTTCGAACTTGCGCAGGCCAAAGCTGTCGAGGCTCGGAAAGCCGCGCGGGACCGCCGCCTTGGCAGCGCCGCCGGCATCGGGCTTGCCCTGGCCGATGCCCAGCAGCCCCTCGATCACGTTGGCCTGGCGCTTGGCAACGTCGTCGCGGACGTTGCCGAGCACCTTGAGGCCTGCACGCAGCAGGCCTTCACCGACGGCCTTCGGGCCCGCCGGTGCATCGGGTGTGACAGCAGCAGTTTTTTTCTTTGGCGCCGCCGCCGTCTTTTTGGCTGCGGGGGCCTTCCTGGCCGGGGGAGCTTTCTTCGCAGGCGCCGCCGCCTTTTTCTTTTTCAGGCTTGCGGTAGCGTCGGGGCGGGTCGCCATGCGTTCTTGCTCCAGGGTCAGGCCGCCTTGCGGGCGGCGGTGCGGCGAACCGGCTTCTTGGCGGCGGCCTTGGCCTTCACGGTGCGCACGGGCTTGGATTCTTCGGTGCCGCTCACGCGCACTTCGATCTGCCTGGCACCGGCGGCCACTCGATCGGCGATCTGCACCGACACGTTGGCCATCGGCTGGTTCAGCGCGTTCAGGGTCTTGACCACCGAGGTGACGATGGGAGATTCGACACCCGCCACGCGGCCGGCCACGGCTTCGATGCCGCTGGTGGTGCCCGCGGCAACGCGGTCCATCACCGAGACGATGCGGCCGGTATCGATGTCCAGGCGGTTGGCCAGGAAGCCATTGATCTTTTCCTGCGCGCCCAGGAGATTGGCCTTGACCTGCTCGCTCACCAGCGGAATCTGGCGGCTGCCCAGGAATTCGGTGGAACGCGAAGCGGCGCCGCCGAGCAGGCGATGCACGCCGGCACGATAGGCACCCACCAGCGTCTTGCCGGCGTCGTTGTACTGGCCGATGACATGGATGGCGGCGGAAGAGAAAGAAGCTTGCGTGGTCATTTGGATTTCCTGGAAGTTGATCGGTCGGTCGCGTGATTCGCGATGGGGTGATCTTCTTCCAGAGTGCCTAGGCCTGAAAAACTAGAACCGTCGGAAAACTAGTCCAACTGCCCCAATTTTCCGGCCATGCCCTGGCGATCATGCCGCAGCAGCCGCCCTGGCGCGCTTGGCCGGCGCGGCAGGCTTGCGCGGCACCGCCTTGCCGGCAGGCGCCTTGGCGGGCACTTTCCTCGCGGCTGTCTTGGCGGCTGGCGCCTTGGCCGCGGGGGCTTTCGCCGCGGGCGCCTTCCTGGCTGGGGCCTTCTTCACGGCAGGTTCCACCGCAGGTTTGGCGGCGGGCTTGGCCGCCGCCTTCGCGACGGGTGCCGGCTCGGGAGCCGCCGCCTTCGGGGCCGCCGCGGGATGGGTCTGCGTGAGGCTCATGAGCAGCTGGTGCTCGGCCAGCAGGTAGTCGCCGATCTCGGTGATGTCGGGCACCGCGCGGCGGCAGGCGATCAGGCCGTAGTCCATGCGGCCGTTGTAGCTCTGCACCGTGACGTTGAGCGCCGTGCCGTGGCTTGCAATGGAAACCGGGTAGTAGCTGGTGACCAGCGCGCCTGCAAAGTACATCGGAAACGGCGCGCCGGCCACGTTGGAGATGGCCACATTGGCGGCTGGCGGCAGCAGGTTCACAAGGCCCGAGCGCCCCACCATCGAGGCGATGCCGGAGACCAGCCAGGGCGCGGCAAAGGTGGGAAAGTCGTCCAGGATGACCGCCTTGAAGCGGTTCATGGTCGACTTGGAGCTGGTCGACGAGGCGTTGATGGCCTTCAGCCGCTGCACCGGGTCGGTGATGTCGGTGGCCAGGCTCACGAGGATCATGCTGGCCTGGTTGTTGGCCGTCTCGTCGCCCGCTTCGCGCAGGCTTACGGGCACGCCGGCCACCAGTGGCTTGGCGGGCAGCTCGTTGTTGTCGGCCAGGTAGTGGCGCAGCGCGCCGGACACCGTGGCCATCACCACGTCATTGAGCGACACGCCGAAGTGCTTGGCAATGTGCTTGGTCTCGGCCAGCGAAATGGTGCGGCCCGCAAAGGTGCGCTGGTTGGTGATCGACACGTTCAGCGAGGTGCGCGGCGCAAAGAGGTTGAACTTCTTGGGCGCGGTGGCCGCGGTTTTCTCGGCCGCCTTCTCGTCGGGCTTGGCGAGCCCGCCAATCGCGCGGGCAATGGCCGGCGCCATCTTGAAGAGCTTGACGTACTGCTGCGCCGTGTTGCGCAGCGCCGCGGTCGCGAGCTCGGCCATCCCCAGCTGATAGCCGCTGCTGCGCGGGCGGGCCCGCGGCGGCTTGACCACGCGGCCCGCCGCCTCCAGATCGAAGATGGCCTTGCCGAGCGCCACACCGGCCTGCCCGTCGATGCCCGCATGGTGCACCTTGGTGTAGAGCGCCACCTGCCCGCTTTTCAGGCCGTCGATGATGAAGAACTCCCACATCGGGCGGCTGCGGTCGATCAGCGTGGAATGCAGCCGCGCCACGTACTGCTGCAGCTGCCGGTTGGTGCCGGGCTTGGGCAGCGTGATGTGGCGCACGTGATAGTCCAGGTCGATGTCGTCGTCCTCCACCCACACCGGGTTGGTCAGGTCGAAAGGCATCAGCGCGAGCTTGCGCGTGAACACGTCGGCCAGGTGGATGCGGCTGGCCATGAACTGCTTGGCGTCCTCGTAGAAGTCGCCCTTGTAGCCCTTGGGCAGGTCGAGCACGTTGAGCGAGCCCACGTGCATCGGCATCTCCGGGGTCTCCAGGTGCAGGAAGGTGGCATCAAGACCGCTCAGGTGTTTCATGTGTCATGTCTCCTTGTGTGCGCAGGCGCCGTTCGGCAGGATACCCGTGCGCAGCGCCGCGAACCGGGCCTGAAGCATTGAACGCGGGTTTGTCCCGAGAGCCGCCGCCGCGCTATGAATTCAATAGCTCGCCGCGGCACGCCGCCTTCACGCGGGATTCGTACACTGGACCCATGACCTCCAAAGCTTCCACGCAGACCGACGAGTTCCTGTGGCTCGAAGACATCGACGGAGCCGAACAGCTCGAATGGGCCCGCCAGCAGAACGCGAAGACCGTTCAGCGCTACGCGCAGTCGCCCGGCTTCGAGCGCATGGAGCAAGGCATCCTCGAAGTGCTCGACTCCGATGCGCGCATTCCGATGGTGCGCAAGATCGGGCCGCTCTTCTACAACTTCTGGCGCGACAAGAAGAACCCCAAGGGCCTGTGGCGCCGCACCACGCTGGCCGAATACCGCAAGCCCCAGCCCGACTGGGAAACCGTGATCGATCTGGATGCGCTGGCCGAAGCCGACAAGGAAAACTGGGTCTGGCATGGCGCTCAATGCCTGCAGCCCCAATACAAGCGCTGCCTGGTTTCGCTCTCGCGCGGCGGCGCCGATGCCGACGTGGTGCGCGAGTTCGACCTCGAGCTCAAGCAGTTCGTCACCGGCGGGTTCACGCTGCCCGAGGCCAAGAACAGCGTCGCTTGGAAAGACATCGACCATCTCTACGTGGCGACCGACTTCGGTCCCGGCTCGATGACCAGCTCCAGCTATCCGCGCATCGTGAAGGAGTGGAAGCGCGGCACGCCGCTGGAAAGCGCGCAGGTGGTGTACGAAGGCGGCATGGACGACATGACGGTCAGCGCCTGGCGCGACAACACGCCGGGCTTCGAGCGCGACTTCGTCTCGCGCCAGATGGACTTCTACGACAGCGAGACCTGGCTGCGCGGCAGCGATGGCCGGCTCGCCAAGATCGACGTGCCCGACGATGCCAACGCCGACATCACGCGCGAGTGGATGCTGGTCGAGCCGCGCAGCCCCTGGACGGTGGCCGGCACCACCTACAAGCCAGGCTCGCTGCTGGCGACGCGTTTCGATGACTACATGGCCGGCAAGCGAGAGATCACGGTGCTGTTCGAGCCCGACGACACCACGGCGCTGGACGACCATTCGTGGACCCGCCACCACCTGATCCTCAACGTGATGCACGACGTGGTGAACAAGCTCGAGGTGCTCACTCCGCAAGCCGGTGAATGGAAGCGCGAGAGCCTGGGCGGCGCACCCGAGCTCTCGACCATTGCGGCGGGCGGCATCGATGAAGATGAAAACGACGACTATTTTCTGACCGTGAGCGGCTTTCTGCAGCCGACCACGCTCTACATCGGCACCATCGGCCAGGGCGAGCCCGAACCGCTGAAGGACAGCCCCGCCTTCTTCGATGCCTCGCGCTATCGCGTGAGCCAGCATTTCGCCACATCGAAGGACGGCACGCGCGTGCCCTATTTCGAGATCGCGCCCAAGAACCTGCAGGCCGATGGCAAGAACCCGACCCTGCAGTACGCCTACGGAGGTTTCGAGATCTCGCTGCAGCCGAGCTACAGCGGCAGCATCGGCCGTGCGTGGCTCGAGCAGGGCGGCGTCTACGTGGTCGCCAACATCCGCGGCGGCGGCGAATACGGCCCGCGCTGGCACCAGGCCGCGCTGCAAGAAAACCGGCTGCGCACCTGCGAGGACTTTGCCGCCGTGTCGGAGCACCTCATTGCGCGCAGCATCACCTCGCCGCGCCACCTGGGTGCCATGGGCGGCAGCAACGGCGGCCTGCTGATGGGCAACATGCTCACGCTGTACCCCAAGCTCTACGGCGCCATCGTGAGCGAGGTGGCACTGCTGGACATGAAGCGCTACACCCAGCTCTCGGCCGGCGCCTCGTGGATTGCCGAATACGGCGATCCGGAAGATCCGGAAGAATGGGCATGGATCCAGGCGTTCTCGCCCTACGAGAACTCCAGGCCGGGACAGCCCTACCCGCCGGCGCTCTTCACCACGTCGACGCGCGACGACCGCGTCGGCCCGGTGCATGCGCGCAAGATGCACGCGAAGCTGGCCGCCATGGGCTACGACTCCAGCTTCTACGAGAACATGGAAGGCGGCCACAGCGCCGCATCGGACAACAAGGAATCGGCCTTCATGGACGCCCTGGGCTACGCCTACCTCTGGAAGCACATCGGACGGACACCGGCATGAGCAACGGCACCACCCTCGAACTGATCGGCGCGCCAACCGATGTCGGCGCCAGCGTGCGCGGTGCCGGCATGGGCCCCGATGCGCTGCGCGTGGCGGGGCTTCCGGAGGCGCTTGCGCGGCAGGGCTACACCGTGGCCGACCGCGGCAATCTGGCCGGGCCCGCCACCCCCTGGACCGCGCCGGCCAACGGCCTGCGCCACCTCGACGAGGTGATCGCCTGGAACCGCTCCGTCTATGCGGCGGTGGACACCGCCCTCGGCCTCGGCCACGTGCCGCTGATGATGGGCGGCGACCACTGCCTGGCCATCGGCTCCATCAGCGCGGTGGCCTGGCATGTGCGCAAGCGCGGCAAGAAGCTGCGCGTGGTGTGGCTCGATGCGCATTCCGACGTCAACACCGAGACCACCAGCCCCAGCGGCAACCTGCACGGCATGCCGGTGTCGTGCCTGCTGGGCCACGGGCCCTCGGTGCTCACCGGGTGGAGCGGCGAGCGTGCGGCGCTCGAGCACGACGCGATCCGCTTCATCGGCATCCGCAGTGTCGATGCCGACGAGAAGGAAGCCATTCGCACCCTCGGCCTGCACGTGTTCGACATGCGCCACATCGACGAGCACGGCATGCGCACCACCATGACAGAGGCGCTGCAGGATGTGGACGAGGACACCCACCTGCACGTGAGCTTCGACCTGGACTGCCTCGACCCGAACATCGCGCCCGGCGTGGGCACCGGCGTGCGCGGCGGCCCGACCTACCGCGAGATGCAGCTGTGCATGGAGATGATCGCGGACACCGGCCGGCTCGGCTCGGTCGACGTGGTGGAACTCAACCCCGCGCTCGACGTGCGCAACCAGACCGCCGAGGTGGCGGTGGAGCTGATCGAGAGCCTGTTCGGAAAGTCGACGCTGGTGCGCTGAGCGTTTCCAGCCGGCATCAGTCCGAACTCGGCACCGGCTTCACCGGAAAAGTCGTGGCCGGTGCCGGCGCCGGCGGTGCGGAAGGCCGCGGTGCTTCGGGCGCGACGCTGGGCACAGCGGGTTCCTCGCCGCCCTGGCCTTCCAGGAAGCGGTCGAGCAGCGCAAAGAAGCGGTCGTAGAAGAGTTCGTCGGTGAGCGTTTCGCTGGCCACCTTGACCATCGCGTCGTCGCTGCCGGCAAAGGGCAGCGAGAGCGAACCGAAGGCGCCCACGCCCACGCTGGCCGAGTTGTTGACCTTCTTGATGCCGTAGCGGTCTTGCAGCGCTGTCGCAAAGGCCACGGTGCTGCGCTTGGCGCCCTTGCCGCCTTCGCGCGCACACACCACCCGGAACTCGACCTCCACGTGCACCTCGAAGGCCGGCTGGAAACTCTTGCGCCCGGTCACCAGGTCGGGGTTGGCCGCGCTGATCATGTAGCCCTGGCTCAGCAGGGCGCGGCGCGCGGCTTCGCAGGTCTGGGCTTCGGTGGCGGCGTAGGTGCGCGTGTGGGTGGTGGTGGAGTCGAACTCCTCGGTCTCGTAGGACACCCGGCGCGGGCTGCTGCTGCCGCAAGCGGAGAGCATGAGGGCCGAGGTCAGGCCAAGGAGCAGAACCGGAACACGAAGAACCGAAAAAGCAGAAAAAGCGGAAAAGAAGCGAAGGGGCATGGTCATGGCGCGGCGAATCCTAACCGGCGTCTCCGCCGGCGAGGCTTCGAGCATCGCAGGCCGCCGGTGTTCCCCGCCGAGCAAGAATTTTTCAGGACCAGTGCAGCACGTGGTGCGCACGCGCGCGTGTCGCTGCAATCAACCGGGCATTGGGCGCATCGGTGCGGGCCACCCAATCGCGCGCCGCCTCGGCGCTGCGGCCAAACTGCTGGTGGCGCTTCAGCAGGCGCTCTTCGCGCACCGCATCGTCGATGTCGACGTACCAGACCTCATCGAGCATGGCCGCCGCCCGGGCCCAGGGCCCGTCGTCGTGCAGCAGGTAGTTGCCTTCGGTGATCACCAATTGCGTCTGCGGCAGCACAGCGATCGCGCCGGCGATCGGCTCCTCAATCTCGCGCCGGAACTCGGGGGCGTAGACGATGGGATCGTGCGGCCCCTGCTCACGCAGCCGCCGGAGCAGCGCGACGTAGCCTGCGCTGTCGAAAGTGTCGGGGGCGCCCTTGCGGCCGGCGCGGCCGAGCCGTTGCAGCTCGACATTGGCCAGGTGAAAACCGTCCATGGGCACGACCTGCGCGCGGCCCACGCCCACCGCCTGGAGCAGCGCGAGCGCGAGCGTGGACTTGCCGGCGCCCGGCGCGCCGACCAGGCCCAACAGCTTGCGCTGCCCGCCGGCCAGGAGTGCTTGCAGGCGGGACAGGCTGTCGGCAGGTACGGAGGGAAGTTGATGCGCGGGGATGGTGCTCATCCCCCGAGCGTACAACCCTCCTTCGCTTCGAGAATCAGGGGTACAAACCGCGTTCCTGGCGAGCCATCAGGATGCGCTCGCACGCCACGGCGTAGGTCGCGGTGCGCAGCGAGATCTTGTGCTTGTCCGCCGTGTCCCAGATCTGGTTGAGCGCGTTCATCATGATGCGGTCGAGCCGCACGTTGATCTCGTCCTCGTCCCAGAAGAAGGACGAGAAGTCCTGCACCCATTCGAAGTAGCTCACCGTCACGCCGCCGGCGTTGCAGATCACGTCGGGCACCACCAGCACGCCGCGCTCGGCCAGGATGTCGTCGGCCTGCGGCACCGTGGGGCCGTTGGCGCCTTCGAGCACCAGCTTGGCGGTCGTCTTCTGCGCGCGTTCGGCCGTGATCTGGCCTTCGAGTGCCGCCGGAATCAGGATGTCGCAGGCCACTTCCCAGAAGTCTTCGTTCGGCACGATGTCGCCGCCGGCCTTGAAGCCGACCACGCCCTCGGTGCGCGAGATGGGCACCAGCTTGGCCAGGTCCAGGCCGTTCGTGTTGACGATGGTGCCGGTGTGGTCCTGCACCGCGACGATCTTGGCGCCCGCTTCGGCAAAGAGTTCGGCCGCGACGGAGCCCACATTGCCGAAGCCCTGCACCGCGATGCGCGCGCCGCGCAGGTCCATGCCCAGGCGGCGTGCGGCTTCGCGGCCGGTCACGAAGACACCGCGGCCCGTGGCCTTGACACGGCCGAGCGAACCGCCCAGGTGCAGCGGCTTGCCGGTGACCACGCCCGTGGCGGTGCCGCCGACGTTCATGGAATAGGTGTCCATCATCCACGCCATGATCTGGCCGTTGGTGTTGACGTCGGGTGCGGGAATGTCGGTGTGCGGGCCGATGATGATGCCGATCTCGCTGGTGTAGCGGCGGGTGATTTTTTCCAGCTCCTGCAGCGACAGCTTCTTGGGATCGACGCGGATGCCGCCCTTGGCGCCGCCGTAGGGCAGGTTCACCGCCGCGGTCTTGATGGTCATCCAGGCCGACAGCGCCATCACTTCTTCCAGCGTGACGTCGGGGTGGAAGCGCACGCCGCCCTTGCCCGGGCCGCGGCTCATGTTGTGCTGCACGCGGTAGCCCTCGAAGTGGGCGATGGTTCCGTCGTCCATCTCGATCGGCACGTCGACGATCAGCGCGCGCTTGGGACGCTTGAGCGTTTCGACCCAGCGGGCCAGCGGGCCGAGATACGGCACCACGCGGTCGACCTGCGAGAGGTATGTGCCCCAGGGGCTGTTGGCGGTCGGATTGACGAAGGAGAGCTTTTCACTCATGGGAGATCCCTAGGTTTGAATGGATGGCGCAACGATAGACCTCTCCCGCCCGTAGCGCCATGGCTTATGCGCCGGGCGCTGGCGGGTTATGCAAGAGAGGCTTGGCCGGCCAGCCTGCCCAAGGGCCTATGCCACCGCGCTCAGCAGCGCCGCATTGCCGCCCGCCGCCGTGGTGTTGACCGTGAGCGTCTGCTCGGCGCAGAAGCGGTACAGGTAGTGCGGCCCGCCGGCCTTGGGCCCGGTGCCGCTCAGGCCCTCGCCCCCGAAAGGCTGCACGCCGACCACCGCGCCGATGATGTTGCGGTTCACGTAGATGTTGCCCACGTGCGCGCGGGTGGCGAGCGCCTGCGCGCGCGAATCGATGCGGGTCTGGATGCCGAGCGTGAGGCCGTAGCCCAGCGCGTTGATACGTTCGATCACGTCCGCCGGGTCGCTCAGCGCGCCACGGCCCCAGCGCGCGATCTGCAGCACCGGGCCGAAGATCTCGCTGGTCACGCGGTCGATGGAGGGCACCTCGTAGGCTTGCGGCGGAATCAGGTTGCCCTCGGCCGAAGAAGAGGCGGGTGCGAGCAGGCGCTTCGCTTCCGAGTCCAGCCGCTTCAGCTCGCGCCGGATGTTGTCGGCGGCTTCGCGGTCGATCACCGGGCCCACATCGGTCGAAAGCAGCGCCGGATCGCCGGCAGTCAGCTCGCCGGCCGCACCGCGGATCATCTCGATCACCGCGTCGGCAATGCTGTCGTGCAGCACCAGGAGCCGCAGCGCCGAACAGCGCTGGCCGGCCGAGCGGAACGCGCTTTGCACCACCGCATCGACCACCTGCTCGGGCAGCGCGCTTGAATCGACCAGCATCGCGTTGATGCCGCCGGTCTCGGCGATCAGCGGCACGATGGGGCCGTCCTTGGCGGCAAGCGCACGATGGATGATGCGCGCCACCTGCGTCGAGCCGGTGAACACCACGCCGGCCAGGCCCGGCGCCGCCACCAGCGCAGCTCCTACCGTTTCGCCCGGCCCGTGCAGCAATTGCACCGCGTCGGCGGGCACGCCGGCGGCGTGCAGCAGCTTCACGGCTTCGAGTGCGACGGCGGGCGTCTGCTCGGCCGGCTTGGCCAGCACGGTGTTGCCCGTGGCCAGCGCGGCCGCCACCTGCCCCATGAAGATAGCCAGCGGAAAATTCCAGGGGCTGATGCAGACCCAAGGCCCGCGCGCAGTGAGCCGCAGTTCGTTGCTCTCACCCGTGGGACCGGGCAGCGCCACGGGCTGCATGATGCGCTCGGCCTCGTCGGCGTAGTAGCGCAAAAAGTCGATGGCCTCGCGCACTTCGGCCACCGCATCGCCCCAGGTCTTGAAGGCCTCCTTCACCAGCAGCGCGCAGAAGCGCGGCAGTTCGCGCTGAAGCGTGTCGGCGGTCTGGCGCAGCACGGCGGCGCGTTTTTCCACCGGCGTCTTGCGCCAGCTGCGGAAGCTGGCGGCGCTGGCAGCGACCGCCCGGTGTGCATTCGCGGCATCGAACTCTTCGACCCGCGGCACCGTGGTGGTCGCCAAGGCTGCCAGCAGCGGCGCGCGCATCGACTCGACCGCAAGGTCCAGGCCTTCGCTGTTGCGCCGAGCGGGCGGCGGACCATAGAGCGCCGGCGGCAGCGGCAGGGCCGGGTTCGTGGCCTCGAGCCAGAGCGGCGACATGAGCAGTTCGTCGATGTCCACCGCTTCGTCGCCCAGCTGGTTCACGAACGATGAATTGGCGCCGTTCTCGAGCAGGCGCCGCACGAGGTAGGCCAGCAGGTCCTTGTGCTGGCCCACCGGGGCATACACGCGTACCGGCGCGGCCGTGCTCTTCATCACTTCGCGGTACACGCCCTCGCCCATGCCATGCAGGCGCTGCAGTTCGAAAGGAGCATGCGCCGCGTCGGCCATCTGCAGGATGGCCGCAATGGTGCCCGCGTTGTGCGTGGCGAACTGCGGATAGATCGCGTCCGGCGCGGAAAGCAGCGCGCGCGCGCAGGCCAGGTAGCTGATGTCGCTGTGGTGCTTGTGCGTAAAGACCGGGTAGTGCGGCAGGCCGAGCTCCTGCGCGCGTTTGATCTCGGCGTCCCAGTAGGCGCCCTTCACGAGGCGGCACATCAGCCGCAGCCCGTGCTTGCGCGCGACCGCCGTGACATGCTCGATCAGCTCCAGCGAACGGGTCTGGTAGGCCTGCAAGGCGAGGCCAAAGCCGCGCCACTGCGGCTGCTCGGCGGCCACGCGCGCGGCCAGCGCCTCGAAAACGTCGAGCGAGAGTTCGAGCCTGTCCACCTCTTCAGCGTCGATGGTGAGGTTGAGGTTGGCCGCGGCCGCCAGCTCGCACAGCTGCCACACGCGCGGCACCAGTTCGCGCATCACGCGCTCGCGCTGCGCATCTTCGTAGCGCGGATGCAAGGCGCTGAGCTTGATGGAAATGCCGTCGTTGTGCTCGGGCGGGCGGGCCGCATCGGCACCGGACGCGATGGCGCGGATGGCATGCGTGTAGCTGTCGAGATAGCGCAGCGCATCGGCGTCGGTGCGCGCGCCCTCGCCGAGCATGTCGTAGCTGAAGCGCAGCGCACCCTGCTTGCGGTGTGCCGAGCGGGCCTCGTCCATGGCTTCGGCAATGGTCTGGCCCAGCACGAACTGACGCCCGAGGAGTTGCACCGCGCGCAGCGTGGCGGCGACGACCGTGCGTGCGCCGAGCTTGGCCATGAGGCCGGGCGGATGGTCGCCTTCGGGCAGGAACTTCTTCGACATGGCGATGGCCGCCGAAGAAAGCCGCGACAGCGCGGAATCCGCCGCGCCCTCGAAATCGGCGCGGCCCAGTTGGTCTGCCGTGAGCGCGATGGCCGTTGCGGCGTCGGGCACGCGAAGCAGCGCCTCGGCGAGCCGCATCAGCGCCAGGCCCTCGGCGCTGGAGATGGGGTATTCGCGCAGCAGGCTTTCCATGGCCCAGAAGGGCGGCGGATGACGGCGCACCGCTTCCACCCAGGGGCGGGCGGCGGCTGCCGCAGCGGTCCAGTCGAGCGCCCCCTCGAGGGAGGCAAGGCGGTGCGAGACGACGTCGGCTTCGGGCCGGTAAGGGATGGGTAGGCGCATGGCAGTTCCTTGGTTCTATCCCCTATGGTCTTTGGATATAGACCGAATCTTTTGCCAAAAACTATGGCCTCAACCGGATAATTCACCAATGCCTGACCTCGACCTGGACCGCATCGATCTCCGGCTCCTGAAGATTCTTCAGCAGGATGGCCGGATCACCAACCTCAAGTTGGCCGAGGCGGTGGCGCTCTCGCCCACCGCGGTGCTCGCGCGCGTGCAGCGGCTCACGCGCGACGGTTTCATCCTGGGCTACGAGGCGCGGCTGGATCCGCACAAGCTTGGGCGTGGCCTCACGGTGTTCGTCGAAATACTGTTGGACCGCACCACCGCCAATGTGTTCGACCAGTTCAAGGCCGCCGTGCAGGTGCGCGACGAGATCATGGAATGCCACATGGTCGCGGGCGGCTTCGACTACCTGCTCAAGACCCGCATGGCCGACATGGCCGCCTACCGCGAGTTCGCGGGCACGGTGCTGTGGCAACTGCCCGGCGTGCGCGAGACGCGCACCTACGCCGTCATGGAAGAAGTGAAGAGCAGCGCCCGGCTGCCGCTGGGCATCTGATCAGGCGGCCTTGCGGGCACGGCCGCCGAAGATGGCGGTGCCGATGCGCACCATGGTGCTGCCGGCGCTGATGGCCGCCTCCAGGTCGGCGCTCATGCCAAGAGAGAGCGTGTCGAGTTCGATGCCCTCGGCGCGAATCGCGTCATAGACGGCGCGGGCGCGAAGACACAGTTCGCGCTGCCCCGCAAAATCCGGCGCCGGTTCGGGAATGGCCATGAGTCCGCGCAGCTTCAAATGTGGCAAAGCCGCCACAGCGCGCGCAAGGGGCAGCGCCTCTTCGGGAGGCACGCCGGACTTGTTCGCGCCGCCATCCACATTGACCTGCAGGCACACCTGAAGCGGCGGCAAATGCGCCGGCCGCTGCGCCGAAAGACGCTCGGCAATCTTGAGCCGATCGATGCCGTGCACCCAGTCGAAATGCTCGGCCACGGGCCGCGTCTTATTGCTTTGCAGAGGGCCGATGCAGTGCCATTCGAGTTCCGCGCGCAAATTCGACAGCGCCGCGATCTTGTCCAACCCCTCTTGCACGTAGTTCTCGCCGAAAGCCCGCTGCCCCGCCTCGAAAGCCTCTCGCACGGCCTCCGGACCGAAGGTCTTGGACACCGCCAGCAGTCGGACTTCGGCCGGGTCGCGCCCCTCTTGGGCACATGCCTTTGCGATCCGGCTCTTTACTTGCTGGAGGTCGTCGCCAATCATCGTCATAATCGTCCCAAATCGTATCAAAACGTCACCGAACTCGAGCCGAGGATCCCCGTGGACATTACCCAACTGCTGGCATTCAGCGTCAAGAACAAAGCCTCCGACCTGCATTTGTCGGCCGGGCTGCCGCCGATGATCCGCGTCCACGGCGACGTGCGGCGCATCAACGTCGATGCGCTCGACCACAAGGCGGTGCACGCCATGGTGTACGACATCATGAGCGACACGCACCGCAAGCACTACGAAGAGTTCCTGGAGGTCGACTTCTCGTTCGAGATCGACGGCCTGGCGCGCTTTCGCGTGAATGCCTTCAACCAGGCGCGCGGCGCGGCCGCGGTGTTCCGGACCATTCCTTCGAAGATCCTGACGCTGGAGCAGCTGAACGCGCCCAAGATTTTCGCGGAACTGGCGCTCAAGCCCCGCGGGCTGGTGCTGGTGACCGGGCCCACCGGCTCGGGCAAGTCGACCACGCTGGCCGCGATGGTCAACTACCTGAACGAAAACGAGTACGGCCACATCCTCACGGTGGAAGACCCGATCGAATTCGTGCATGAGTCGAAGAAGTGCCTCATCAACCAGCGCGAGGTCGGGCCGATGACGCTGTCGTTCTCGAACGCCCTGCGCTCTGCCCTGCGCGAAGACCCGGACGCGATTCTGGTGGGCGAGCTGCGCGACCTGGAAACCATTCGGCTTGCGATGACCGCCGCTGAAACGGGCCACCTGGTGTTCGGCACGCTGCACACCTCGTCGGCCGCCAAGACCATCGACCGGATCATCGACGTGTTCCCGGGCGAGGAAAAGGAAATGATCCGCGCCATGCTGTCCGAATCGCTGCAGGCTGTGATCTCGCAGACGCTGTGCAAGACCAAGGACGGCCAGGGCCGCGTGGCGGCGCACGAGATCATGCTGGGCACGCCGGCCATCCGCAACCTGATCCGCGAAGCCAAGGTGGCGCAGATGTATTCGGCCATCCAGACCGGTCAGGGCTCGGGCATGCAGACGCTGGACCAGAACCTGACGGACCTCGTGCGGCGCAACGCCATTTCGGCGGCGGAAGCGCGCGGCAAGGCGAAGATCCCCGAGAATTTCCCCGGCTGATCCACAGCCCTTCGGAGTACCGACATCATGGAACGCGATCAAGCCAGCCAGTTCATCAACGACCTGCTCAAGCTCATGGTGAGCCGCAACGGCAGCGACTTGTTCATTACCGCCGACTTTCCGCCCGCCATCAAGGTGGACGGCAAGGTCACCAAGGTGTCGCAGCAGGCGCTGGGCGCGCAGCACACGCTGGCGCTCACGCGCTCGGTCATGAACGACCGCCAGACGGCGGAGTTCGAGCGCACCAAGGAATGCAACTTTGCGATCTCGCCGACCGGCATCGGCCGCTTCCGCGTGAACGCCTTCGTGCAGCAGGGCAAAGTGGGCATGGTGCTGCGGACCATTCCGGCCAAGCTGCCGACCATTGACGGCCTGGGCATGCCGCAGGTGCTGAAGGACGTGTCGATGACCAAGCGCGGCCTCACCATCATGGTGGGCGCCACGGGCTCGGGCAAGTCGACCACGCTGGCGGCAATGATCGACTGGCGCAACGAAAACTCCTACGGCCACATCGTGACCGTGGAAGACCCGGTGGAATTTGTGCATCCGCACAAGAACTGCGTGGTGACGCAGCGCGAAGTGGGCATCGACACCGACAGCTGGGAAGCCGCGCTCAAGAACACGCTGCGCCAGGCGCCCGACGTGATCTTGATGGGCGAAATCCGCGACCGCGAGACCATGGAGCACGCGGTGGCCTTTGCCGAAACCGGCCACCTCTGCATGGCCACGCTCCATGCCAACAGCGCCAACCAGGCGCTGGACCGGATCATCAACTTCTTTCCCGAAGAGCGCCGCGCACAGCTGCTCATGGACCTGTCGCTGAACCTGCGCTCGCTGGTTTCGCAACGCCTGATCCCCACCGAAGACGGCCTGGGCCGGGTGGCGGCGGTCGAAGTGCTGCTGAACACGCCGCTCATCTCGGACCTGATCTTCAAGGGCGAAGTGGGCGAGATCAAGGAGATCATGAAGAAGAGCCGCAACCTGGGCATGCAGACCTTCGACCAGGCGCTGTTCGACCTGTTCGAGAGCCATTCGATCACCTTCGAAGACGCGATCCGCAACGCCGACTCGGCCAACGATTTGCGCCTGCAGATCAAGCTCAACAGCCAGCGCGCGCGCAGCACCGACCTCTCAGCCGGCACCGAGCATTTCGCGATTGTCTAGGCGAGTGACGCGGGCGCCGCGTTGGGCTTAAGCTCTCGCCCATGAGCAGCATCAACCCCCGAACCTACGAATCCACACCCGCCCGCAACGTGGCATTTCTGGGCCTTGGCGTCATGGGCGGCCCGATGGCCGGGCACCTGGCCAAGGCCGGCCACACGGTCACGGTCTACAACCGCACGCCGGCCAAGGCCGAGGCCTGGGTGGCCGAATTCGGCGCGCCCGGCCGCCACGCCGCAACCCCGCGTGAAGCAGCCGCCGGCGCCGACATCGTCTTCAGCTGCGTGGGCAACGACGACGACCTGCGCGCCGTGGTGCTGGGCCCCAACGGCGCCTTCGCGGGCATGAAGCAGGGCGCCGTGCTGGTCGACCACACCACCGCCTCGGCCGACGTGGCGCGCGAACTGGCGAATGCGGCGCAGGCGGGCGGCTTCCAGTTCATCGATGCGCCGGTGTCCGGCGGCCAGGCCGGCGCGCAGAACGGCGCGCTCACGGTCATGTGCGGCGGCGACAAGGCGAGTTTCGAGCAGGTCAAGCCGGTGATGGAGGCCTTTGCGCGCGCCGTCACGCTGCTTGGGGCGAGCGGCGCGGGCCAGCTCGCAAAAATGGTGAACCAGATTGCCATTGCCGGGCTGGTGCAGGGCCTCTCCGAAGCCATTGCCTTCGGTCAGCGCGCCGGGCTCGACATGAAGCTGGTGCTCGAGGTGATCGGCAAGGGCGCCGCCCAGAGCTGGCAGATGGACAACCGCGGCAAGACCATGATCGAAGGCAAGTTCGACTACGGCTTTGCAGTGGACTGGATGCGCAAGGACCTGGGCCTGGTGCTCGACGAGGCCAAGCGCAACGGCGCGCGGCTGCCGGTCACGGCGCTGGTCGACCAGTTCTATGCCGACGTGCAGCAGGCCGGCGGCAAGCGCTGGGACACGTCGAGCCTCATCACCCGGCTCAAGTAATAAAAAAAGCCCGCGCAAAGCGGGCTTTTTGTTGGTTGCCGGGACAGTCAGCGCACCGGCGTGGCCGTGGCGCCGCCGGGCTGGGCGGGCGGCAGCGGCTCCATCGGCGGCAGCGGCACGCGCGAAGACGACGAGGACGGCGCGGGCCCGGGCGCAGCCGCCGGTGCGGGCGCCCCGGTGCCGCCGCGCTGCGCCGCCGCCTGGTTCGCCAGTTCGGATTCGCTCACCACCTCGACCACGCGCACCACCTTCTGCACACCCGAAATGCCGCGGGCAATTTCGGTCGCGCGGTCGGTTTCGCGCCGCGTGGCAATGCCCATCAGGTAGACCACGCCGCGCTCCGTCACCACCTTGAACGAATTGGCGAAGATGTCCTTGGCATCGAGCAGCGAGGCCTTGACCTTGCCGCTGATGAACAGGTCGTTCGAGCGGTCCTGGAAGGTGCTGGACGGGCCGACGGTGAGTTCATTGACCACCGAGCGCACGTTGTCCACGCGCTGCACCACGTCCTCGACGCGGCGGCGGTCGGCCTCGCTGCCCACCGCGCCGGTCAGCAGCACCTGGCGGTTGTAGCTGGTGACGCTCACGTACATGTTGTCGTTGGCAATCTCGCGCACACGCGCGGCGGCGCGCAGCTCGATGCCCTGGTCGTCGAGTTGGGCGCCCGAGCTGCGGCGATCGGTCGCCACCATGCCCATGCCCACTGCGGCGGCCCCTCCGACCACCAGCGGCACGCAGGCCGAAAGCCCGGCAACCAGCACGGCTCCCGAGGCAATTGCAATGGCTAGGCGTTGGAACGGTGTCGTCGTCATGTGGAAGCTTCCTGTTCTCCGAGTAGCTGGGCATCCACGCCGTCGCACAGGCAATGCAGTGCGAGCAGGTGGACTTCGTGGATACGCGCCGCACGTTCGTGCGACACGCCGATCTGGACATCCGTTTCGCGCAGCGCGCGGCCGATGGCGCCGCCCGTTCCGCCGCTGCCCCCGCCAGGCGGCGGCGCCTGGCCGGCACTGGCGTTGCCGAGCAGCGCGACCACGGTCATGTCGCGCTCATGCGCGGCCAGCACCGCGGCCAGCACGGCGGCCGACTGACCACTGGCGCTGAGCGCGAGCAGCACGTCGCCGGCCTGGCCGAGCGCGCGCACCTGGCGGGCAAAGCGGTCGGCGTCGGAAGCACTGGCGCTGTCGGCCGCGGGATCGGTGCAGTCGCCGGGCAGCGCAATGGCGGCCAACTCAGGGCGCTCGCGCTCGAAGCGGCCGACAAAATGCGCCGCGAACTGAGCCGCGAGCAGGCCCGACACGCCCGCACCGCAGGCCAGCACCTTGCCACCGCTGGTCACGCAGGCCAACAGGGCCTGCATGGCTTGCGAAATGGGTTTGCTGAGGACTGGGCCGGCCTGGTACTTGAGGTCGGCGCTATCGATGAAGTGTTGCTGAATCCGTTGCTCGAGCATGGGCCGGGATGATAACGGGGGGCAATGAAACAAGACGTGTGCAGAGTGGAGCCGCCGCCGCGCGTTCAGTTCCCGCCCGCGTCGAATGCGGCCTTCAGCCAGGTGATGCGCTCCTCGACCAGCACCACGTCGAACCGGCACGGCGGCAGCGTGCGCAGGGTGTTCAGGTAGTGGCGCGCCGCAAAGACGATGCGCCGCTGCTTGACGCCCGTGATGCTGCCGCCCGCCCCGCCGTGCGCGCCCGTGCTGCGCTGGCGCACCTCGACGAACACCAGCGTGCCGTCGCGCGGATCGCGCATGATCAGGTCGATCTCGCCGCCGCCGCGGCCGGGCGTTCGATAATTGCGCGCAACCAGCACCAGGCCGGCATCCTGCAGATGGTCGAGCGCGGCGTCTTCCGCCGCATCGCCGCGACGCTTGGTCGTGGTTGTGATGGTCTTCATGCGTGCTCCCTGCCGTTTTCTTTTTTGTAGTTGTTTCTTCGGAGAAACCCATTGGCTTCACTCGCACCCGCTTCTTTCGGCGCCGCCCTTGCGGCCGCGCGCGACGCCTCGGGTGCACAGCATTATCCGCAGGGCACGCTCTACGTGGTGGCCACGCCCATCGGCAACCTGGCGGACATCACATTGCGCGCGCTGCACGTGCTGCAACTGGTGGACGCCATTGCCTGCGAGGACACGCGCCACACGCAAAGCCTGCTGCGCGCCTACGGCATCGACCGGCCCGGCGGCCAGCTGCTGGCCGTGCACCAGCACAACGAGGCCGAGGCGGCGCAAACCGTGGTTGCGCGGCTCGCCCAGGGTGAACGCATCGCCTACGTGAGCGACGCCGGCACGCCCGGCGTGAGCGACCCTGGCGCGCGGCTGGTGGCGGCCGTGCGCGCGGCGGGCCAGCGCGTGCTGCCGCTGCCGGGCGCGAGCAGCGTCATCACGCTGGTCGGCGCGGCCGGGCTGGTGGCGGCCGGCGACGACAGCAGCGCCTTCGTGTTTGCGGGATTCCTGCCCACCAAGGCCGGCGAGCGCGACGCGGCTGTGCAGGCGCTTGCGCAGGAGCGGCGCGCGGTTGTGCTGCTGGAGGCGCCGCACCGCATCGAAGCCGTGGCGCGCGCACTGGCCGTGCTGGGCGAGCGCCGCATCACTGTCGGCCGCGAACTCACCAAGCAGTTCGAGGAGATTGCGACCGTTGCCACTGCAGAGTTGCCCGCCTGGTTTGCGGCAGGCCGCGACCGCACGCGCGGCGAATTCGCGCTGGTGCTGCATCCCGTCGCCGCATCTACCGACAACGATGGCGCCGAAGGCGAACGCGTGCTGCGCCTGCTGCTAGCCGAGCTGCCCGTGAAAACGGCCGTGCGCCTTGCGGCCGAGATCAGCGGCGCGCCGCGCAATGCGCTGTACGAAACGGCGCTGCGCATCCGCAACGACGCCGGCTCGGCCGACGACGACGAGCAATAAGCTCAGGCGTCCAGCTCCGCATAGCGCCTGAAGATCCCGTCTTCATTGAACGCGATGCGGCGCGGGCTCTGCAGGTAGTCGTGCACGCGCTGGCGGCGCCTGACGTTGTCGTGCAGCTTCTCGACCAACGGCGTGGCCGCGAGCGCCCTGCCCGCGGCCTTGGGGAACGCATAGCGCAAGCCTTCCACCAGTTGGAACAGTGACAGGTCCGCATAGGTGAGCACGTCGCCCACCAGGTGCGACGACCCCGCCGGATTGCGCTGCAGCACCCGCTCGAACCAGTTCAGGAACTTGGGAATCCGCTCTTCGCGAAAGGCCCGCGCGCGCTGCACCGCCGCGTCGCGCTGGTCTTCGTAGTAGGCGCCGGTGGAGATGGGATGGTGCGTGTCGTGCGCCTCCGCCACCACGTCGGCAATGGTGAGCTGCAGCTGATGCGTCCACAGGCCGTCGGATTCGCCGACGCCCGCAAGGCCGAGGCGAGGCCCGAGGTACAGCAGGATGGCCGCGGTCTGTCCGACGACGATGTCGCCGTCGATCAGGAACGGCGGCGCGAAGGACGGCCGCACGATCTCGCGGTCGTCGAGCCGGTCGCCCAACGCCGACTCGCCGCCGCCCTTCGATTCGGGCAGCCGCGCCACGTCGACATAGTCCGCACCGGCCGCCTCGAGCGCGAGCCGCACGAATTCCCCGCGACCCTGGATCGTGGGCCAGTAATGCAGTTGATAGGTAGTGTTGGTGGTCATGCGGCCATGGTGTCAGGCTCCGCACGGCCCTGCAACCGGCCGCTTTTAGCCCCTCAGAGCCCCTCGGCAAGCTCGACCGCGCGGCGTTTCGCATCCGCGCGCGCGACGGCATCGACCTCTGGCCCCATCAATGTTTTTTCGACCACCACCGAGCGCACCTCGCGCACGCCGATGAAGCGCAGCCAAGTCTCAATGTAGGGCAGCTGAAAGTCGAGCGCGTGCGCCGAGCCGTCCTTTCCCAGCGGATAGTCCAACCCTCGCGCGCACACCACCGTCGCCATGCGCGTCTGCAGCATGCCCGACAGGCCCGATGCGTCGAAGCGGAACAGCACGTCCTTGTGCGACACCAGATCGATCAGGTGCTTCAGCTTGTAGGGAATACCAAAGTTCCACAACGGCACCGCCAGCACGATGTGGTCCGCCGCATGAAAAGGCGCGGCGATGCGCCGGATCTCGTCCCACGCCGCTAGCTGCGCGGCGGTGAGCGGCACGCCCTTGATGCCTGCGTACTTGGCGTCGAACATGTCCTGCGACAGCTCCGGAAGCGCCATCGTCCAGGGATTGAGCGTAGTGACACGGCACGCGGGATGGACGCGCTTCACCTCGTCGATGAACGCGCCGGCCACTTCGATGCTGGCGGAGCGCGTTTGCCTGGGAGAGGTCTCGATGTAGAGGAGTTCTTTCATGGCTCTCAGGGTGTGAGTGGTTCAGGTCAGCCAAGGCTAGGCATCAACACCCATGCGCACAAGCAACATAATTTGCATCTATTCAGAACCAATTGCACTGAACCAACTATGCTCGACTCCCAGCAACTGCGCGCCTTTGTCTCCGTCGCCGACCACGGCAGCGTGACCCGCGCGGCCGAAGTCATGCACCTGACGCAATCGGCCGTCAGCGCACAGATCAAGCGGCTCGAAGAACAGTTGGGCTGCCGCGTCTTCGAGCGCACCACCCGCTCGCTGCAGCTCACTGCCCAGGGCAGCGTGCTGCTGAGCTATGCGAGGAGCATCCTCAACCTGCAGCAGCAGGCGGTATCCCGGCTCGCGGCGCCCCGCCAAGCGCCGACGACCCTGCGCCTCGGATGCTCGGAAGGGTTTCCCAGCGAATGGCTCTTTGCCGCGCTCGCAGGCTTTCGCCAGCGCCGGCCCGACGTGCACGTGGAGATCACCGGCGGCATCAGCACCGTGCTGGCCAAGCAGGTGCGGCACCAGCGCTCGCTCGACCTGATGGTCGGCACCGTCTGCGATGCCGGAAGCGACACCGAAACGCTCTGGATGGAACCGCTGGTATGGGCCTTTTCCGAGCGCGCGCTGCTCGACCCAGACGCACCCGCGCCGCTGGCCTTTCTTTCGGAGCCCTGCCCGTTCCGCGAAGCCGCGCTCGCTTCGCTGGCCGGCCATGGCGCGGCGAACTGGCAGATCGTGCTGACTGCGCAGAGTTCCGGCGCATTGGTGGCGGCTGCGGCCGCAGGATTGGCCATCACCGTGCTGACGCCTTCCGGCATGCCACCGGGCCTGCGTGCCGTTTCGCCGGGGAGCTTTTTGCCGGCGCTGCCGCCAGCGCGGTTTGTGATTCAGCATGGGGAAAGTGGCACTGCTTCCGAAGCTCTGTCAGCGCTGGCCGACGACGTTCGCGAGGCTTGCTTTCGCTGGCGCGGGGCCCATGCCGGTGCGCTCCAGACGCGGGTACGCACGGCGTGAGCCGAATCAAATTACGGTCAAACTGCCGATCGCCGCCGTTTTAAGCTTGAAGCGGCGACAACGCGTCTTTCCGTATTCACACAGCCACAGAAAGGCGTGCCGCCCTCTTGTGCCGTCTCTCCACCATCTTTGCACCGCAGTTCACGCAGGGTCGGTCGGTTTCCAGTACTCGCCTTCGTAGACGACTGCGAGCGGTGTCTGTTGCTGCTCGGCTGTGCGAGTGTCGATGAGGCGTAGCAGAGCTGTCGATTTTGCGCATTGTCGGCGCTGGCTCTGGCGTGTTGAATTCCACCGATCTTTGACCGAGGGGATGAGGATAAATTGGCTTGGTTTCATGTCGCAATGCCGAACTTTGTCATTTCCGGGCAACTGCTCGATGTTCGGTACGCCGAACATCGAAAGGGAGGGATGCAGAAGAGCAATGCAACGCGTGGCGAGTGTGCAAGCAATCAATCGACTGAGCTTCGGTCTAGCCCGGGCACAATCGCACCGCCTCAGGCGGCGCAGAGGTTATGGCAGTAACCCAGGGTACGAGAACTCGCCGGGCATCTCTCCCGAATAGATTGGGGCCGCTCTCCCCTCTCTCACTCACGCAGCGTGAACACCACCGACAAGTAGGACACCGGCTGCACTTGGATCGTCTCGATCCCGTGCAGCGCGGTCGCCTCGAACAGCAACGAGTCCCCAGCCCTGACCTCGACCAGCTTACCGCCGTAGCGGTAGGTGATTTCGCCAGACAGGAAGTGCAGGAACTTGAGACCTGGATGCTGGAAGGTCACATAGGGATCGGCGCCGGGCAACAGCGTGACCAGATAAGGCTCGACAAACAGGTTGCCGGACAGCAGGTGCCCTAGCAACTGGTAGCGGTAGTCTGAAACAGCGCCGACGCGATCGACGACAACGCCCTGCCCCGCGCGCACATGGCAGAAGTCCGTGCGTCGCGCCTGATCGCTGAAGAAGCGCGACGTCGGCACGTGCAGGCCCTTCGCGAGACGCTCTAGGGTCTCCACGGAGGGAGACACCAATCCGCGCTCGATGCGCGAGAGCATCGAGGCAGAAATCCCCGAAATCTTGGCCAGCTCGCCACCTGAGACCTCAGCCGCCATGCGAAGCGCCTTCACCTGCGCGCCGATGCGCGCCGCGGACAGGCTGCGTACGACCCGCGCGGGTTGCCTGGGCCGGGCACGCGTCACAGAGACCGGCAGCCGCAGCGAATGGGCCGTTGGCAGAGGCGAGGCGACTTGGCGACTTGTCATTTGGATTTCTTTGACGGCGACGATACGTAGTTCAACTTGATAGCCCTGCTTCAAGAGCGTGGTCAATGAGTTAAAGATAACGTGGTTTTAATTGTCTCCAGATCCGAGCCTTCTGTCTATGCAGAAGCACGTCACTCGGAGAGGAAGGCCGCTAGGCGCAACGACATATGAGGTTGGGCCCGCCCTTGCGTTTGGCGCAGTCGTGAGAGCGCTCCGAACAGCGGATGGCGTTGGACAGGAAGCTTTGGCCCATCAGGCTGGCATCGAACGATCCCATATGGGAAAAATCGAACGCGGCGAGCACATGCCAACGCTCGCGATGATCTTGCGCATCGCGCACGCTCTCGGTCGCACCGCGGGCGAGTTGCTACTCGAAACCGAGGCCGCATTGGACCAGCAACGAAATTCCTACCGCGGTCGCAAGTAGCGGACTCTTAATCCGTAGGTCGAGTGTTCGAGTGACTCAGGGCGGCCCACCACCAACACCTGAACGGCCGAAACCGACTTGATGCGCGAACAAGAAGTTCCACACATACGTTGTGATCGGCAAGAACAGTGGTGCGCATCGCTCCCCTTTTCCTGTTTTCCGTATTTCTCCTGAACTCGGAGCTTCTCCGTGTTGTCCGGCGACGATGGACGCCAACAAAGTGGTGGTATTTCCACAGGATGTGATGGTACGTCGCGCGATCGCGAGGCAAAGAAAAACCCGCCACGCTAGCAAGCGTGCGGGTTCTTGAGGTTTGGTGAGACGCCTTGGTCTCGAAATTTGGTCCCGCCGCCAGGAATCGAACCTGGATCTCAGCCTTCGGAGGGCCGAATTCTATCCGTTGAAATACAGCGAGGAATCTGGGTTCCGGCAGAACCGGAGCCACGCATTATCGCCCATCAGACGGCGACTTCTTCATCGGCTTCGTTCCCGATGCCGGCTTTCGAGTTCCGTGACGCAAAGCCCAGGCCGGCCAGGTAGACGCGGAAGGTGCGCCGGCCGGTGGGCACCAGGTCGAAGGCCTCGGGGTCGAGCAGCCAGTTCTGGATCAACCCACTGATCAGCGCGTGCAGGCCCTGCGCGGCCACGTGGCCGGGCACCGGCAGCTTGATGTGGTTGCGGCGCGCGGCCAGGCGCAGGGCTTTCTCAAAATCGACCACGCAAGCGTTGCGCGCGTCCAGGTGGCGCTGCTGCACCGAGGCCATGTCGTGGGTGTACTCGACCTTGTGGGTGGCCACGTCGAACACGCGGCGCACCTGGGGGTCGGTGGCCATGAGGGTGAGGGCGTGCACCATGCCCTCTTCGATCTCGCCCAGCGGGTCGTCGCTGAGGCCCGAAGCGGCGGCGGCCCTGGGGCCGGCTTCCAGCGGCAGGATGACGCGCTCCATCATCGCGTTGAAGATGTCGGCCTTGTCCTTGAAGTGCCAATAGATGGCGCCGCGCGTAGCCCCGGCCTGCTGCGCAATCTGCTGCAGCGAGGTCTGCGAGACGCCTTGCGCCTGAAACAGCAGCTCCGCGGCATCGAGCAAGCGATTCCGCGTGGCCAGTGCTTCTTCCTTCGTACGACGCGCCACCAAATCTCCAATTTTGTAAAGCCAAGCCCTTTCTGTATCGTAGGGCCATTGGGGTTGTCACTATACATCCATGAATGTATGTAAACTAGCGGGCTTCCCCGATGGCCCGGCTGCTAATGCTGGTTTTCTGTTCGCTTCGCGAACATGCCGTCTCCCGTCTTTGCTTCAAAGGATTCGCATGCCTCTCCTGCATGTTTCGCGTCAATCGTCGTTCTCGCCGCGCCTCGCGATCGTGGCCGCTGCCGTGGTGCTGGCGCTCGCGGCCTGTTCCAAGGCCGATGCACCCGCCGGCCCCGGCGGTGCAGGTGGTGGCGGCGGTGCCCGGCCGGCGCCTGAAGTGGGCGTGGTGGTTGCCGCGCCTACCGACGTGGGCCTGGTGACCGAGCTGCCGGGCCGCCTGGAGGCATCCCGCGTGGCGCAGGTTCGCGCCCGCGCCTCGGGCATCCTGCTGAAACGCGAGTTCCGCGAGGGCAGCGACGTGAAGGCGGGCCAGCTGCTGTTCCGCATCGATCCGGCGCCGCTGGTGGCCGCCGCGCAAAACGCGCAGGCCACGCTGGCGCGCGCCGAGGCCAACGCCGTTCAGGCCCGGGCCCTGGCCGAGCGCTACAAGCCGCTGGTCGAGGCCAATGCCGTGAGCAAGCAGGAATATGCGACCGCGGTGGCCTCGCAAAAGACGGCGGAGGCCGACGTGGCCGCGGGCCGCGCCGCGGTGCAGACGGCCAAGATCAACCTCGGCTATGCCGACGTGACCTCGCCCATTGCGGGCCGCATCGGCCGCGCGCTGGTGACCGAAGGCGCGCTGGTGGGCCAGGGCGACGCCACCGAGCTGGCGGTGGTGCAGCAGATCAACCCGATGTACGTGAACTTCACGCAGTCGGCCTCCGAAGTGCTCAAGCTGCGCCGCGCGCTGGCCGCGGGCCAGTACAAGCGCGCCAGCGGTGAAGAGGCGGCCAGCGTGAACGTGGTGCTGGAAGACGGCACCGACTACGCCCTGCCCGGCAAGCTGCTGTTCTCCGACCTGACGGTGGATCAGGCCACCGGCCAGGTCACGCTGCGGGCCGAGGTGCCCAACCCGAAGGGCGAGCTGCTTCCGGGCCTTTATGTCCGCGTGCGGCTGGAGCAGGCGCAGGCGACCAACGCAATCACCATTCCCCAGCAGGCGGTTACGCGCACCCAGCAGGGGGACACGGTGTCGGTGGTGAGCGCCGACGGCAAGATCAGCCAGCGCACGGTGAAGATCAGCGCCGCCAAGGACAACCAGTGGGTGGTGCTCGACGGACTGAAGGCAGGCGAGCAGGTGATGGTCGACGGCTTCCAGAAGCTGCAGATGATGCCGCCCGGCACGCCGGTCAAGGCAGTGCCCTGGAAGAAGCCGGAACCCAACGGTGCGGCGCAACCGGCCGCACCGGCGGCAGCCAGCGGCCCGGCGCCCGCCACGGCCGAGAAGAAGTAATCAGGAGCTCGCCCGCATGGCTAAATTCTTTATCGATCGACCGATCTTTGCCTGGGTGATCGCGCTGTTCGTCCTGGTGATGGGCGGCGTCGCCATCACCCAGCTGCCGATCTCGCAATACCCGCCGGTGGCACCGCCCGCCATCGTGATCAACGTTGCCTACCCCGGCGCCTCGGCCCAAACGCTGGAGGACAGCGTGCTGTCCGTCATCGAGCGCGAGATGAACGGCTCGCCGGGCCTGATCTACATGGAATCGGTGGCCCAGGCCGACGGCACGGGCACGATCACCATCAGCTTCCAGGCGGGCACCAACCCCGACCTGGCGCAGGTGGACGTGCAGAACCGGCTTTCGCGCGCCACGCCGCGCCTGCCGGCCGCGGTAACGCAGCAGGGCGTGCGCGTGGACAAGGCGCGCAACAACTTCCTGCTGTTTGCGATGCTGTCTTCGGACAACCCGGACTTCTCTCCGGTGGCGCTGGGCGACTATGCCGCGCGCAACATCGTGCCCGAGCTGCAGCGCGTGGTGGGCGTGGGCCAGGCCCAGCTGTTCGGCACCGAGAACGCCATGCGCATCTGGGTCGATCCGGCCAAGCTGCAGGGCTTCAACCTGTCGGCCACCGACGTGAACAACGCCATTCGCGCGCAGAACGCCCAGGTGTCCTCGGGCTCCATCGGCGACCTGCCCAACATCCCCGGCCAGGCCATCGCAGCCACCGTGGTGGTGAACGGCCAGCTGGCCAACGTGGAGCAGTTCCAGAATATCGTGCTGCGCGCCAACACCAACGGCTCGACCGTGCGGCTGAAAGACGTCGCCCGGGTGGAGCTTGGCGGGCAGTCGTATGCCACCTCGGCGCGCCTGAACGGCGTGCCGGCAGTGGGCATCGGCGTGCAGCCCACGCCCAACGGCAATGCGCTTCAATCGGCCAAGGCGATCCGCGCCAAGATGACCGAGCTCGAGCGCTTCTTTCCGCCGGGCGTGAAGTGGAACATTCCGTACGACAGCTCGCGCTTTGTGCAGATCTCCATCACCGAAGTGGTCAAGACGCTGCTCGAAGCCATCGCGCTGGTGTTCGTGGTGATGTTCCTGTTTCTGCAGAACTGGCGCTACACGATCATCCCGACCATCGTGGTGCCCATTGCCCTCCTGGGCACGTTCGCCTCGCTGCTGGCGCTGGGTTTCTCGATCAACGTGCTGACCATGTTCGGCATGGTGCTGGTGATCGGCATCGTGGTGGACGACGCCATTGTGGTGGTCGAGAACGTCGAGCGCATCATGAGCGAAGAGGGGCTGTCCCCGCTTGAAGCCACGCGCAAGGCCATGAAGCAGATCTCGGGCGCCATCATCGGCGTGACGGTGGTGCTGATCTCGGTGTTTGTGCCGCTGGCGTTCTTTGCGGGTTCCACCGGCAACATCTACCGCCAGTTCTCGGCGGTGATGGTGACGTCGATCGCCTTCTCGGCCTTCATGGCGCTGTCGCTCACGCCGGCCCTGTGCGCCACGCTGCTCAAGCCGGTGGAAGCCGGCCACCACCACGAGAAGCGCGGCTTCTTCGGCTGGTTCAACCGCGGCTTCACGCGCACGGCCAAGGGCTATGAAAGCGTCGTCGCGGTCATTCTGCGGCGCGCCGCGCGCTACCTCATCATCTATCTGGCAATCATCGGCGCGGTGGTGTTCACCTACATGCGCCTGCCTAGCTCGTTCCTGCCGGCGGAAGACCAGGGCAACATCATCGTGAACGTGCAACTGCCCCCGGGCGCCACGCAAGAGCGATCGCTGGCGGTCATGCAGCAGGTGGAAAATTTCATCCTGAAGCAGCCCGAAGTGCAGAGCATGGTGGGCGTGATGGGCTTCAGCTTCTCGGGCCAGGGCCAGAACGCGGGCCTCGCCTTCGTGACGCTGAAGGACTGGGAAGAACGCAAGGACCCGGCCCACTCGGCCAGCGCGCTCGCGGGCCGCGCGTTCGGTGCGCTCTCGGGCATTCGTGACGCCTTCATCTACCCGCTGAGCCCGCCGCCCATTCCTGAACTGGGCAATGCCAGCGGCTTCAGCTTCCGGCTGCAAGACCGTTCGGGCGCGGGGCACGAGGCGCTCATCAACGCGCGCAACCAGCTGCTGGGCATGGCGGGGCAGAGCAAGATCCTGTCGCAGGTGCGCCCGGACGGCCTTGAAGACGCGCCGCAGCTGCAGATCGACATCGACCGCGACAAGGCGAACGCGCTGGGCGTGACCTTCGACGCGATCAACGCGACGCTGTCGACCGGGCTGGGTTCGAGCTACATCAACGACTTTCCGAACCGCGGCCGCCTGCAGCGCGTGGTGGTGCAGGCCGATGCGCCGGCCCGCATGCAGCCGGACGACCTGCTGCAGCTGAACGCCAGCAACACGCAGGGCCAGCCGGTGCCGCTGTCGGCCTTTGCCACCACCAAGTGGGTCAAGGGCGCCACGCAAACCGTGCGCTACAACGGCTACCCCGCCATCCGCATCAGTGGCGACGCCGCCGCGGGCTACAGCACGGGCGCCGCGATGGCCGAAATGGAAAAGCTCGCTGCCCAGCTGCCGCAAGGCTTCGGCTTTGAATGGACGGGCCAGTCGCGCGAAGAAAAACTGGCGGGTTCGCAGGCCATCGTGCTGTATGGCTTCGCGATCCTGGCGGTGTTCCTTTGCCTGGCCGCGCTGTATGAAAGCTGGTCGATCCCGCTGGCGGTGATCCTGGTGGTGCCCTTGGGCGTGCTGGGCGTGCTGCTGGCGACGATGCTGCGCGCCTACTCCAACGACGTGTACTTCCAGGTGGGGCTGATCACCATCATCGGCCTCTCGGCGAAAAACGCGATTCTGATCATCGAGTTTGCGAAGGACCTGCAGGCGCAGGGCAAGGGCATCATCGAATCGGCGTTGGCCGCGGCTCACCTGCGGTTCCGCCCGATCGTCATGACCTCGCTGGCCTTCGGCCTGGGCGTGGTGCCGCTGGCCATCGCCTCGGGCGCCGGTTCTGCGAGCCAGCGCGCCATCGGCACCGGCGTGCTCGGCGGCATGGTGACGGGCACGGCGCTGGCGGTGATCTTCGTGCCGGTGTTCTTCGTGGTGGTGCGCGGCCTGTTCAAGGGCAGCGCACGCCAGCATGAAGCCGACAAGCGGCACGCGGAAGCTGCCGGCATCACGGAAGAAAAAGCAACATGACCAAGAAACTGATTCCCACAGCCCTGGCCGCGGCAATGCTGCTGGCCGGCTGTTCGCTGATTCCGACCTACGAGCGCCCCGCGGCGCCGGTGCCCACCACCTTTCCGGGCGACCCGGCGCAACCGGCGGGCCCGGCCGCGGCGGCCGTGCCGTGGGAAGACTTCTTTACCGACGCGCGGCTCAACGGCCTGATCCGCACCGCGCTGGAGAACAACCGCGACCTGCGCGTGTCGGTGCTCAACATCGAGCAGGCGCGTGCGCAGTTCCAGGTGCAGCGCGCGTCGCTGTTCCCGGCGGTCGGCCTCACGGGCAGCGGATCGCGCTCGAGCCCCAACCCCTACCAGGCCTTCGACAGCAGCGTGGGCAGCGTGTCGTCGCAATACAGCGTCAACCTGGGCATCACCGCCTGGGAGATCGACTTCTTCGGCCGCATCCGCGCGCTGAAGGACCAGGCGCTGGCGCAGTACCTGGCCACCGAAGAATCGCGCAAGGCTGCGCAGGTGAGCCTGATTGCCGCGGTAGCCACCGGCTGGCTCACGCTGATTGCCGACGACGAACTGCTCGAACTCACGCGCCAGACCCTGACCACGCGCGAGGAATCGGTGCGGCTGACCAAGATGCGCTTCGACAACGGCGTTTCGTCGGAACTCGACTTCCAGGCCGCCAACTCGCTCGCCGAAACCGCTCGCGCCTCTTATGCACAGCAGCAGCGCACGCGCATGCAGGACGAGAACGCGCTCGCCCTGCTGCTGGGCGCGCCGGTTCCGGCCAGCGCCACCGCCGGCGGCATCAAGGGCCTGGAAAGCGTGCAGCCGATGCCCGACGTGCCGGCCGGCCTGCCGTCCGACCTGCTGGCCGAGCGGCCCGACATCCGTGCGGCCGAGCAGCAGCTGATTGCGGCCAACGCCAACATCGGCGCGGCGCGCGCCAACTTCTTCCCGCGCGTATCGCTGACCACCACGCTGGGCACCGCGAGCAGCGAGTTCTCGGGGCTGTTCGACAGCGGTTCCAAGGCCTGGTCGTTCGCGCCCTCGGTCACGCTGCCCATCTTCGATGCAGGCCGCAACAGGGCCACGCTCGACTCGGCCAAGGCCGGGCGCGAGATTGCCGTGGCGCAGTACGAGAAGTCGATCCAGACCGCGTTCCGCGAAGTGGCCGACGCCCTGGCCGGGCGCGCCACGCTGGGCGAGCAGGTGCGTGCGCAGCGCGCGCAGGCCGAAGCCGAGGGCGTGCGCTTCCGGCTCTCGGACATGCGCTACCGCAACGGCATTGCGAGCGCACTCGACCTGCTGGATGCGCAGCGTTCGCTCTACACGGCGCAGCAATCGGCCGTGACCACGCGGCTCCTGCAGCTGCAAAACCAGGTCACGCTCTACAAGACGCTGGGCGGCGGCTGGGCCACCAAAGACGGCAAGGGCTGAGGCTTTCGCGCGACGGCCCCAGAGCGGCCTTCCGTCCTTTGGGCGGAGGGCCTCTCTATAATCGCCGGTTGATTCGAAAAAGCCCCCCGACGAGCCCCCGTTATTGAGGACGCCAATGAGCGCAGACCCGCACTACCAGGCCACAGAAGACGCCCACACCGGCCCGATCAAGAACCCGAAGCAACTGCTGCTGGCGGTATTTTTCTCCTTCCTTGCACCCATCCTGATCATCGTGGGCCTTGTGGCCTATGTGGTTTCGGGCAACAAGCCCGCAGGCACCGCCGAGGGCGACAACATGTCGCTCTACGGTGTCTCGAAGGACGCGCGCGACCGCGAAGTGGCCGACCGCCTCAAGAAGGTGGGCGCCATCGAGATCCGCGATGCCAACCGCCCGCTCGCAGCCGGCGATGCCGTTTTCAAGGCCCAATGCGCAGCCTGCCACGGCGCGCCCGGCATTCCCGGCGCACCCCACCTGAACGACGCCGCAGCCTGGGGCCCGCGTATCGGCCAAGGCTACGAAACGCTGCTCGACCATGCGCTGCACGGCAAGGGCGCCATGCCTCCGCAGGGCGGCGGCGACTTCGAAGACCTCGAAATCGGCCGTGCCGTGGTCTACATGGCCAACGCCGGCGGCGCCAAGTTCCCGGTGCCCGAGCGTGCCGCGGCAGCAGGCGCGGCGGCTCCTGCCGAAGGCGCTGCGTCGGCGGCCGCACCGGCGGCCAGCGCCAGCAAGTAAGCGCACCAGCCCCAAAGAGAAAGCCGGCTTCGAGCCGGCTTTTTCATGGGCGCCGCAAAGGTGCGGCTACTATTTCGATAGCGCGGCAAGCCTGCGTTCCGCCGGGCTCAGCACATGGCCGAAGCGCTGCGGCAGCTCGTCGGCGTGCACCGCCTCGGGGGTCCAGAGGCCCTGCTCCACCGCTTCGGCGGCAAGGCCCACGTCCTGCGTATGGACCAGCCCGAAGCCGATCGGCGTGGCAAGGTAGAGGCGGCCCTGCTCGTCGAGCAGGCAGGCCGTGACGGCATCGGCCGGCTGGCCGGTGTGGGCCGTGACGGCAAAGTCCTTGTCGTCGGCAATGCGCCAGACGAAGGGCGCAGCCTCCAGCTCGACGTAGACGCGCTGGGGCCCGTTCTGGAAGAACCATTGGCCCTCGGCGTCGCGGTCGTAGTTGCGCTGGATGAAGTCGATCAGCTTCTCGTGCCGGAGCATCGAGCCCTTGGCGACGGCAAAAGCGCCCTGGGCCTGCGTCCGGTCGTCGCGCATGTACCAGTTGCCGCGCGCGTCCAGGCCAAGCCAGCCGTAGCAGTGCGGCACGTTGGGCCACTTGGCGAGCGCCTGCTTAACGATGTCGTCCATGCCGGCTATTCTGCTCGCCCATGGGGCGGATTGGCGAGTGCAAACTGGCTGAGCCAGCCGCCCACGCGCTCGGGCATGCCGCGCACATGCCCGGGCGGCACGCCAAGTGGAAAACCCACGTGGCCTCCGTGCGCGGGCTGCCACAGCGTGACGTGCGGGCCCACCTCGCCGGGGCCGGGCAGGCTGCTGGCCGGAATGAACGGATCGTTGAGCGCATTCACCACCAGCGTGGGCACGCGGATCGTGCGCAGGTGCGGCTTGGACGAGCCGCGCGACCAGTAGTCGTCGGTGTTGCGAAAGCCGTGCAACGGCGCGGTGAACACGTCGTCGAAAGCGTAGAGGTCGCGCGCCGCAAGCAGCCGCTCGCGGTCGAAGAGCCCCGGAAACTGCGCCAGCTTGGCCAGCGCCTTGGGCTTCATGGTGGCGAGGAACATGCGCGTGTACACCAGCCGGTTGAAGCCGCGGCCGATGGCCTCGCCGCCGGCCGCCAGGTCGAGCGGCGCGCACACCGAGGCCACCGCGCTGACCGAGGCGCGGGCCGTGTCGCCCGCCTCGCAGGCCCAGCGCAGCAGCGCATTGCCGCCGAGCGAGACACCCGCCGCCAGCACCGGGCCGCCGCCGCGCAGCGCGTGCTGGGCCTGCATGCGCTGCAGGATCCAGCCGATCTCTTCATAGTCGCCCGAGTGGTAGGCGCGCGGCGCCAGGTTCAGCTCGCCGCTGCAGCCCCTGAAATGCGGCACCGCAAAGGCCATGCCGCGTGCGGCCGCAAAGGCGGCAAAAGCCTCGGCATAGTGGCTGCGGGACGAGCCCTCCAGCCCGTGGAAGAGCACCAGCAGCGGCTGCGGTCCGGGCGAGACGGCATCGACGAAATCGACGTCGATGAAGTCGCCGTCGGGCGCGGTCCAGCGCTCGCGGCGGTAGACGGGCGCCGGCCCCTCGAAACGGCGGGCATACAGCGCCGGCCAGATGGTCTGCAGGTTGCCGCCGGGCAGCCAGCGCGGCGCCGCGTAGCCCATGGCCGAGCGGGGGGAAGGTAGAGACGGCGCGCCGGCAGGCATCGATCAGTGCAGGGTCTGGGGCGGATCGTTGGCGTCGCTGGGCTCCCGCGCGCTGCCCGGGCTCGCATGGTGCGCCACCAGGCGCCAGCCTTCGACGGTCTTGTGATAGACGTTGGTGGCCAGCACGAAGGCATGCTTGGCACCTTCGGCGGTGAGCACCTCGATGCGCTCGAGCACGTTGTGCACGGCGCTCGCCAGCGACTCGATCTTGCGCACCCGCGCCGGCGTCGCGTGGATGGCGCCGTTGCTGAACATCTGCTCGAACGCCGCGCGGATGGCCGCGGCCCCCACCAGGCGCGGGCCGCCGGGATGGACGCAGAACACCTCGTCCTCGTCGGCCCAGCAGGCCATGAGTGCATCGATGTCGCCGCGCTGCAGCGCTTCGTAGAAGGCCGCCTCGACGTCGTCGGCAGTGCCGCCGATGGCCGCGGCGGCGCGGAGTGGGGTCTTGGGCATGGCGTGATTTTGCCGCGCGATCCATCGATGAGAGGCCGCACCGCTTTGGTCCGCCGCGCACCGCGCTGCCGCACCCGGCCCAATTCACTTGCTCCACTTTGGACCAAATGGTCAAACAAGAACATCAAAAAACATTCAAACTATTGATTTATAACGACTTTTTTCTTTGGCACGCGCTATGCATAGGGCTTGGGAACCTCGCAACAGGAGCTTTTGCATGAACGTCGGCATCTTCATTCCCATCGGCAACAACGGCTGGCTGCTCTCCGAGAACGCGCCGCAGTACAAGCCGAGCTTCGAACTCAACAAGGAGATCACGCTGACGGCCGAGCGCTATGGCGTGGACTTCGTGCTTTCGATGATCAAGTTGCGCGGCTTCGGCGGCAAGACCGAGTTCTGGGACCACAACCTGGAGTCGTTCACGCTCATGGCCGGGCTCGCGGCCGTGACCAGCAAGATCAAGCTCTTTGCCACTGCCGCCTCGCTGGTGATGCCGCCGGCCATCGTCGCGCGCATGGCGTCGACCATCGATTCGATTTCCAACGGCCGCTTTGGCCTCAACCTCGTCACCGGCTGGCAGCGGCCGGAGTATTCGCAGATGGGCATGTGGCCCGGCGACGAGTTCTTCGGCACGCGCTACCAGTACCTCTCCGAATACATCCAGGTGCTTCGCGACCTGTGGGGAGCGGGCCAATCGGACTTCAAGGGCGCGCACTTCCAGATGGACGACTGCCGCCTGAGCCCCCGGCCGCAAGCCGACATGAAGGTGATCTGCGCGGGCCAGAGCGATGCGGGCATGGACTTTTCCGCGAGGTACGCGGACTACAACTTCTGCTTTGGCAAGGGCGTGAATACGCCCAAGGCCTTTGCGCCCGCGGCCGAGAAGCTCATCGAGGCCACGCGCAAGACCGGCCGCCACGTCACCACCTACGTGCTGGTGATGGTGATTGCCGATGAAACCGACGAAGCCGCGCGCGCCAAGTGGGAGCACTACAAGGCCGGCGCAGACCACGAGGCCATCGCATGGCTCGGCCAGCAGGGCGCGGCCGACACCAAGTCGGGCACCGACACCAATGTGCGCCAGATGGCCGACCCAACCTCGGCCGTCAACATCAACATGGGCACGCTGGTCGGCTCTTACGCCACGGTGGCGGGCCTGCTCGACGAGATGGCCGAGGTGCCGGGCACCGAAGGCGTGCTGCTCACTTTCGACGACTTCCTCCAGGGTGTTGCGGCGTTCGGCGAGCGCATACAGCCGCTGATGAAAAGCCGCGCGCATGTGCAGAGCCCCGTGCCCTCGCAGGCCGAACCCGAGCGCCTTGCGGCCTGAAGGGAAAGAAGCGCATGGCCACGCCCGCACGCAACACCACGCTCACCTCGACCACGCCCGTCGGCGCGCCACGCCTGCCCGGCGCACCGGCGCCGGTGGTGCTGCCCGCCCGGCCCGAACCGCTGGCGCTGCATGCGACCGATTCGGCCCTGATCGTGGTCGACATGCAGAACGCCTATGCATCCATCGGCGGCTATGTCGACTCCGCGGGCTTCGATATTTCGGGCGCGCAGGGCACCATCGCCAACATCGAACGCACCATTGCGGCGGCGCGCGCGGCCGGCATGCTGGTCGTGTTCCTTCAGAACGGCTGGGATGCGGCCTACGTCGAAGCGGGCGGTCCGGGCTCGCCCAACTGGCACAAGTCGAACGCGCTCAAGACCATGCGCGCCAATCCCGAACTGGCGGGCAAGTTCCTCGCGAAGGGCGGCTGGGACTACGAGCTCATCGACCGGATAAAGCCGCAGCCCAGCGACATCGTGGTGCCCAAGACGCGCTACAGCGGCTTCTTCAACAGCACGCTCGACAGCACGCTGCGCTCGCGCGGCATCCGCCACCTGGTGTTCACCGGCATCGCGACCAACGTGTGCGTGGAGTCGACATTGCGCGATGCGTTCCACCTCGAATATTTCGCCGTGATGCTCGAAGACGCGACGCACGAGCTTGGCGGTGCGGCCATACAGAGGGCCTCTGTCTACAACGTCGAGACCTTCTTCGGGTGGGTGTCGACGGTGGACCAGTTCTGCGCCACCTTCGCGCCGGAGTCAGTTGCCCAGCCTATTCCGGCCGAAGCGGCCATTGCCTGATTTTTTTCAAAGGAGCCCGTCCTCATGCCCAAGCAAGCCATCATCCCGGCCGGAACCACCACGCCGATCGCCCCGTTCGTCCCCGGCACCATGGCCGACGGTGTCGTCTACGTGTCGGGCACGCTGCCCTTCGACAAGGACAACAACGTGGTCCACGTGGGCGATGCCTCCGCGCAGACGCGCCATGTGCTCGAGACGATCCGAAACGTGATCAAAACGGCCGGCGGCACCATGGACGACGTGACCTTCAACATGGTCATGATCAAGGACTGGGCTGATTACGCGAAGATCAACACGGTGTACGCCGAGTTCTTTCCGGGTACCAAGCCCGCGCGCTATTGCATCCAGTGCGGGCTGGTCAAGCCCGATGCGCTGGTCGAGATTGCCTCGATCGCCCATGTGGGCAACAAGGCCTGAGCATGCCGCTGCACTACGAAGTGCATGGCCCGGCCGATGGCGAGGCGGTGCTGCTGTCGTCGGGGCTCGGCGGTTCGGCCGCCTTCTGGCAACCGCAGCTTGGCGCGCTGGCCGAAGCAGGCTACCGTGTGATTGCGTACGACCAGCGCGGCACGGGCCGCAGCCCCGCTGCACTGGACGCGGGCTACGCCATTGCCGACATGGCAAGCGACGTGGCGCAGATTCTCGACGCCACGTCGACGCCGCGCTGCCACCTGGTGGGCCATGCGCTCGGCGGACTCGTCGGCTTGCAGCTTGCAGTCGACGAACCCTCGCGCGTAGCGAGCCTGGTGCTGGTCAATGCATGGTCGAAGCCCAACCCGCATTCGGCACGCTGCTTCGAGGCGCGGCTCGCGCTGCTCGACGCCTGCGGCCCGCGTGCGTATGTCGAAGCGCAGCCGATCTTCCTGTACCCCGCGGCTTGGTGCGCGGAGCATGCAGAACGCGTGGCCGACGAGGTCGACCATGCCTTTGCGCATTTTCCGGGCGTTGCCAACATGCACGCGCGTATTGCAGCGCTGCGTGCGTTCGACATTGACGCGCACCTTGGCGACATCACCGCGCCCACGCTGGTGACCGCTGCCATGGACGACGCGCTGGTGCCGTGGACCTGCTCGCAGCATCTGGCCGATGGCCTGCGCGACGTGACGCTTCACTTCATGCCGCACGGCGGGCACGCGCACAGCGTGACCGAGGCCGACGCCTTCAACCGCAGCCTGCTCGACTTTCTTTCCCGGGTCAGCGCACCCGGCGTACCCGCATGACCAACGCAACCGTTCTCGACGCCGCCGCACTGGCGCTTCTTTTTACCGAGGCACGCAGCCACAACGGCTGGACCGCCGAACCCGTCAGCGACGCGCAGATCCGCCAGATCCATGCGCTCGCGTGCATGGGGCCGACATCGGCCAACTGCTCGCCCGCCCGCTTCGTGTTCGTACGCACGCCGGAAGGCAAGCAGCGACTTGCGCCCGCGATGTCGAAGGGCAACTTCGACAAGACCATGACCGCGCCCGTCACCGTGATTGCCGCGTGGGACCGCAAGTTCTACGACAAGCTGCCCACGCTGTTCCCGCATGCCGATGCGCGCAGCTGGTTCACCGGCAGCCCAGAGGCCGCGCACGAAACCGCCTTTCGCAATGCCAGCCTGCAGGCAGGCTATCTGCTGCTTGCCGCGCGCGCCGTGGGGCTCGATGCGGGGCCGATGTCGGGCTTCGACAAGGCCAAGGTCGATGCCGCGTTCTTCGAGGGCACCGACTGGACCACCAACTTCCTGATCAACCTCGGCCACGGCGATGCGGCCAAGGTGTTCGGCCGCCTGCCGCGGCTGGCCTTCGACGAAGCCTGCCTGCTCGCCTGACGCCCACGGGAGTTTCTTCTCATGCTGCTGAACGCAATGCCTTCCGACAACGTCGCGCCGGCCGGCGCGCCGCACGCGCTGCCCAAGGCCGACTACCGCAATGCGATGGCGCGGCTGGGCGCCGCCGTCAACATCATCACCACCGACGGCCCGGCCGGCCGCGCCGGCTTCACGGCTTCGGCCGTGTGCAGCGTGACCGACGAGCCGCCGATGCTGCTGGTGTGCCTGAACCGGTCGGCCTCGGTGTATCCCGCGTTCACGGCCAACGGCGTGCTCTGCGTGAACGTGCTGGCGGCGGGCCACCAGGCGCTCTCCGGCCTGTTCGGCGGCAAGACGCCGATGGACGAGCGCTTTGCAGCGGGCCGCTGGAGCCGCAAGGCCACCGGCTCCCCGGTGCTCGAAGACGCCGCAGCCTCGTTCGACTGCCGCGTGGTGCACGCCACCAGCGCGGGCACGCATGACGTGCTGTTCTGCGAGGCGCTGGCAATTGCGATTGGCGGGACGGCGCAGAGCTTGATTTATTTCGACCGGCGGTATCACGAAATAGCGGCGCCGCCGCACTGACCTCGTCTTGGTCCCCTCTCCCTTGTCTTTTCCCCTCTCCCAGAGGGAGAGGGAGCAAGTCAGCAACCCGCCGCCCCGTCACCCCTAGGAGCAAGTCCGCCCTACCGCGGCGCGATCCCCTGCAGCACGATCCGCTGCACGTTCTCCACCGTCTGCTCGAAGAACGCCGCATCCTCCAGCGTATGCCCCGTCAGTGCCTGCACCTGCACGCCGAAATCCGCGTAGTGCTGCGTGACGGCCCACAGCGCAAAAATCAAATGGTGCGGATCGACGGGCGCGAGCTTGCCGGCATCGATCCATGAACGGATGACCTCCGACTTGCGCTCCACCAGCGTGCGCAGTTCGCGGTCGAGCTCGTCGCGCAGGAGCGGTGCGCCTTGGATCATTTCGAGACAGAACAATCGCGATGCATCCGGGCGATCGCGCGAGACCACGAGCTTGCGGCGGATGTAGGCACCGATGGCTTCGCGCGGGTCTTGCTCGGCGCTGAATCCGCGCAGCGGCTCGAGCCACAGTTCGAGCAGGTCGCGCAGCACGCTGACGTACAGCTCCTCCTTGTTGGCAAAGTAGTAGAGCAGGTTGCTCTTCGACACATCGGCGCGCGCCGCCACTTGGTCGATCGACGTGCCGTGCAATCCGAAACGCGAGAACAAGCCCAGCGCCGCGCCGAGGATTGCGCTGCGCTTGTCCTCGATCTGGCGCAGCCTGCGGCTCACCGCGGATGCGCTGCGCACCGCCGGTTTCGTGCGCTTGCGCGCCGGGCTGGTCTTTTTTGTGCTGCTGGCTGCGGCCAGCGCCTTGGTCTTCGGCATCTTCCCTCGCTTCTCGATTACGGACTCTTCTTTCAACGCGCACCACTGTAAGGCCGTGGTGCATCGCGTTGCGCCAAGCCGACCTTTGAAGCCCTTGCACGCGCACCATGCTGACGCGGCAAATGCGTTTTGTCCATTTGGTCCAACTGGCACAGACGTTGCATGGCGAAAGGCATGCCAAGCACGAGGACGACCGACACATGACGCTCCTGTCCGTACCCATCATCGATCTCGCCCCCTACTTCGGCGGCACGCCACAGGGCAAGGCCGAGATCGCGAAGCAGGTCGACGAGGCCTGCCGCAGCATCGGCTTCCTCGTCATCACGAACCACGGCATCCCGGCCGATCTCATCGGGCGTGTGTCGCAGCTCTCGCGCCAGTTCTTCGACCTGCCGCTGGCCGAGAAGCGCAAGGTCGATCGTCCACGCCAGGATGCCGTGCGCGGCTACAGCGCGGTCGGCGAAGAAGGCCTTTCCTACAGCCTGGAAGAAGCCGCGCCCGGCGACCTGAAGGAATCGTTTTCGATCGGCCCTTCGAACGTGCCCAACGACGACTACCACCGCGGCCCCACCGCCGGCCCGCACTTCGAGCCCAACAGCTGGCCGCCCATCGACGGATTCCGCGAAGCGTACGAGAGTTACTTCGAGGCGATGAGCGATCTCTCGCGCTCGCTGATGCGCATCTTCGCGCTCGGCCTGTCGCTCGACGAGCCGTTCTTCGACGACAAGATCGACAAGCACATCAGCATGTTCCGCGTGCTGAGCTATCCGCCGCAGCGCGAAGCGCCGCTGCCGGGCCAGCTGCGCGCCGGCGCGCACAGCGACTACGGCAGCCTCACCATCGTGCTGCCCGACGACAAGGGCCTGCAGGTGTTAAACAAGGCGGGCCAGTGGGTCGACGTGCCGCAGGTGGAAGGCGGCCTGGTCGTGAACATTGCCGACCTGATGATGCAGTGGACCAACGACCAGTGGGTGTCCACGCTGCATCGTGTGGTCAACCCGCCGTTCGAGGTGGCAAGCACCAACAGGCGCCAGTCGCTGGTGTTCTTTCACCAGCCCAACTACGACGCGATGGTCGAGTGCCTGCCAAGCTGCCTCGCGCCGGGCGAAGAGCCGAAGTACGCACCCATTTCATCGGGCGACCACCTCACGTCGAAGTTCGTCAAGCAGACCACCTTCGGCGGCACCAAGGCCGTGGCCTGAGCATGGCGCATCTGTCTTACGTCAACGTCTTTGCGAAAGACGTGGTCGCGCTCAGCGGCTTCTACCAGCGCGTGTTCGGCTTCGCGGAGATCGAGGCCATCCGATCGCCGATCTTTCGCGGGCTGGACACCGGCAAGTCGAGCCTGGGCTTCAACGCGCTCGATGCCTACGAGCTGCTGCACCTGGCCGATTTTTCCGACACGCGCGGCGTGAAGTTTTTGCTGAACATCGACGTCGACAGCAAGGACGACGTCGACCGCATGGTGCCCGTTGCGGTCGAGGCCGGCGCCACGCTCGTGAAGCCGCCCTATGTCACCTACTACAACTGGTACCAGTCGGTGCTGCTCGATCCCGAGGGCAACGTGTTCCGCATCAACTTCATGATGTGACGGCACGCCTTCGATCCCTTCCCGCTCTTCTCCTTGACTTGATCCCCACGAAAGGTCGTTCCATGCTGCGCACTCCCACCCACGGCTTCACCTTCGGCCTTGCGCTGTCGCTCGCAGCGGGCGGCGCGACGTTCGCGCTGCCCGCCATGGCGGCAGACAGCTTCACGCTGAAGGACAAGCCGAAGATCGCGATGCTCTACTTCGGCCCGAAGAACGACGGCGGCTGGACGCAGGCCTTCGACGAGGCACGGGCCAAGGTCGAGAAGGAAATCGGCCAGAAGATCCAGTTCGTGGAGAACGTGCCCGAAGACGCCTCGGCCATCAAGCCCGCGGCGGAGAAGTTCATCCAGCGCGGCGCCAACATCGTGATTGGCACGGCCTTCGGCTATTCCGACAGCTTCAAGGACCTGGCCGCCAAGTACCCGGGCGTGGCCTTTCTCAACGGCTCGGGCACCACCAATGGCAGCAACCTCGAATCGTTCTACGGCCGCACCTACGAGAGCCAGTACCTCTGCGGCATGGCCGCCGGCGCGGCCTCCAAGACGGGCAAGCTCGGCTTCGTCGCGGCCAACCCGTTCGGCGTCGTGAACTGGACCATCAACGCCTTCGCGCTCGGTGCGCAGAAGATGAACCCCAACGCCACGGTCAACGTGATCTACACCGGCGCATGGAACGACCCGGTGAAGGAACGCGCCGCCGCCGCCGCGCTGATCGACCAGGGCGCCGACGTGATCGGCCAGCACGTCGACTCGCCCACGCCGCAGATCGTGGCGCAGGAGCGGGGCGTGTACGGCACCGGCCACCACCGCGACCTGCGCCAGTTCGCGCCCAAGGCCACGCTGTGCTCGTCGGTGTGGGTGTGGGACCGCTTCCTGACGCCCGAGCTCAAGAAGATCATGGCCGGCAACTGGAAGCCCGCGCCTTACGGCGCCTTCATCGAGATGAAGGACGGCGGCACCGACATCGCGGGCTTCGGCCCAGCGGTGCCCAAGGACAAGGCCGCGCAGATCACGGCCGAACGCGACGCCATCATGAAGGGCAAGCAGGTCTACGCCGGCCCGCTCGCCGACCGCGACGGCAAGGAGCGCGTGGCCAAGGGCGCCGTGCTGTCGGATGCCGACCTCTGGAAGATGGACTGGTTCGTCAAGGGCGTGGTGACGCAGAAGTAAGAAAGAAGGCGAAGCCAATGCCCAACGCGCTCGAGCTCACCGGCATCCGCAAGTCCTTCGACGGCTTTGCAGCGCTGACCGACGCGCACTTCGAGGCGCGCTGGGGCGAAGTGCATGCGCTGCTCGGCGAGAACGGCGCGGGCAAGTCCTCCCTCATGAACATCGCGGCCGGGCTCTATGCGCCGGAAGCCGGCCAGATGCTGGTCGATGACAACGTGGTGCGCTTTGCCGGACCGGCCGATGCGGCCCGGCACCGCATCGGCATGGTCCACCAGCATTTCAAGCTGGTGCGTCCTTTCACGGTGGCAGAGAACATCTTGCTCACCGCGCCGCCGCCCGCGGATTTTCAAAGCCACGGCGAGCGGCTGCGCGGGATCTCGCGCGATATCCGCAACAAGGCTTCGGAGCTGGGCTTCGAGATCGATCCGGCCAGGCGCATCGATGCGCTCTCCATCGCCGAGCAGCAGCGCGTCGAGATTCTCAAGGTGCTGCTCGCGGGCGCGCGCATCCTGATCCTCGATGAGCCCACCGCGGTGCTCACCGACCATGAAGCCGCACGCCTCTTGCAGACGGTGCGGGGCCTCGCGCGCACCGGCTCCGCCGTGGTGCTGGTCACGCACAAGATGGCCGACGTGAAGACCTACGCCGACCGCGTGACGGTGATGCGCGGCGGCCGCACCATTGCCACGCTGGAGCCGGGCGCGACGCCGGTGGCCGAGCTCGTCAAGCTCACCGTGGGCGAATCGATATCGGTGCAAGGCTTTCAGCCGGCGAAGTCGCCGCGCGGCGCGGTGCGGCTCACGGTGCGCGGCCTGCGCTCGGCCGCTTCGGCGCACGGACGCCGCGTGCTCGACGGCGTCGACCTCCAGCTGCATGCGGGCGAAATCTACGGGCTGGCCGGTGTCGGCGGCAACGGCCAGGGTGAACTGGCCGGCGCCATCATGGGCCTGCCCGATGGCGGCAGTTCGCTCGAAGGCGAAATTCGTCTCGAGGGCCATGGCGATCTCAAGGCCATGGCCGCGCCGGAGCGCCGCAACGTGGGCATTGCCGCGATTCCTGCCGACCGCTACGGCCTCGCGCTGGCCGGCAGCCTTTCGGTGGCTGAGAACTTCGCCATCGGCCGCGTGCATACGGGCCGCTACGGCCCGGCATGGCACCTGCGACAAGGCCGCATCCAGGAAGACACGCAGGAAGCAGTGCGCGCCTTCGACGTTCAGGGCGTGCGCTCGGTGGCGCAGAAGGCCGCGCTGCTCTCCGGCGGCAATGCGCAAAAGCTGGTGCTCGCGCGCGAGTTCGGCAAGTCGCCCTCGCTGGTGCTGGCGCACAGCCCGAGCCGCGGGCTCGACGTGCGCGCGAGCGCCGAGGTGCATGCGCGCCTGCGCGCGGCGCGCGACGGCGGTGCCGCGGTGCTGCTGATCAGCGAAGACCTCGACGAGGTGCTGCAACTCGCCGACCGCGTGGGCGTGATGACGCGCGGCCGCATTGCCGGCGAATTCGCGCAGCCCGCGGACCGGCAGGTCATTGGACAGGCGATGGTGGACCATGGCTGACGCATCGCTCGCGGCCGTCGCGCAGCCGGCGCAATGCGATCCAGACGCGGCGCAGCGCGCGCGTCGCCAGCCGCTGGCGGGCCGGCGCTACGCGCTCGAGATTCGCCAGCACATGGGGTGGCAGCGGCAGGCGCTGATCCTTGCCATTGCATTCCTCGTCGGGCTGGCGATTTCCGCCGCCATTCTGGTGGCCGCAGGCGTTCCCGCGGACGAGCTCGCCAACGAGTTCGTGATGCAGACTTTCTTCGACGGCCAGAACTTCCGCGCCGTGCTGTTCCAGGCCGCGCCGATGATCCTTGTCGGCCTGGCCGGCTCGCTGGCGTTTCGCGCGCGCTTCTGGAACCTGGGGCTCGAAGGGCAGATGGTCTGGGGCGCCATCGGTGCCACGGCTGTCTCGATGTGGCAGGTCGGGCCCGAGACGCTGCGCCTGCCGCTGATGTTCGCGGCTGCCATCGGCTGCGGGCTCGCCTGGGTGCTGGGGCCGGCGTGGCTGAAGATCAGGCTCGGCGTGAACGAGATCATCTCCACGCTGATGCTCAACTACATGGCGGCCAACTTTTTGCTGCACCTGGTCTACGGCAGCTGGAAGGACCCGAAGGACAACTTTCCCTATTCGCCGCAGTTCCGCGCCTTCGAGCGGCTGCCCGAACTGGGCGCGGGCGTGAGCAGCGCGATCTTGCTGGCGGCCGTGGTAGCGCTCCTGGCGTGGTGGCTGGTGGGCGTGAGCCGCGCCGGGCTGTACCTGCGCTTCGTCGATGCCAATCCGCGCGTGGCGCATGCCAACGGGGTGCCGGTGCGCCGCACCATCTACGGCGCCGTGCTGCTGTCGGGCGCGATGGCCGGGCTGGCTGGCTTCGCGGTGGCTTCGGGCCAGGAAGGGCGGCTCACGCAGGCCTTCTACCAAGGCTATGGCTTCTCGGGCATCCTGATTGCCTTTCTCGCGCGCAACAACCCGCTCGCGGCCACCGTGGTGGCGCTGCTGGTGGCGGCCTTGTTCGTCACCGGCCGCAGCCTGCAGGTGTTCTATCAAGTGCCGTTCTCGATGGTGCAGCTGATCCAGGCCATCATCGTGGTGTGCGTGGCGGCCAGCGATTTCTTCATTCGCCACCGACTGCGGCGCGTGGGTGCGGAGGCTGCTTCGTGAGCGGAAGCATCGTTCTCAACTGGCTCGCGAGCACGCCGGACTTCGCGGTGCCCTACGCGCTCGCGGCGCTGGGCCTGATCATCAGCGAGCGCGCCGGGGTGCTCTCGCTCGGCGCCGAAGGACTGATGCTCGTCGGCGCGCTGGCCGGCATCGGCGCGCAGCTGGCGTTCGGGCAGCCGGCCGTGTCGCTCGTGCTTGCGATGCTCGCGGCCAGCGCGGTCTCGCTGCTGTTCGCGGTGATGGTGATCTGGCTGCGCGTGAACCAGGTGATCGCGGGCCTCGCGCTCGTGTTCTTCTGCCAGGGCCTCACGGCGCTCGTCGGCTCGCTGGCCGAATGGACCAACCACGCGACCAACGGCATCGGCGGCATGGCGCTGTGGCCGCTGTCGCTGCTGCCTGGCGTGGGCCGGCTGTTCGAGCAGAACGCCATGGTCTGGCTCACGCTGCCGATCTTCGCTGCGGTGGCCTGGTTCTTCTCGCGCACATCGGCCGGGCTGCGGCTGCGCGCGGTGGGCGAGAACCCGCAGGCGGCCGATGCCGCCGGCCTTCGCGTTGCCCTGTGGCGGCTGGCCGCGGTGCTCGCCGGGGCGGCGCTGGTGGGCCTGGCCGGCGCGTACATCTCGGTGGTCAGCACCAAACTCTGGATCGCGGGCATGACCGGCGGGCGCGGCTGGATCGCCGTGGGGCTGGTGATCTTCGCGCGCTGGTCGCCATGGAAGGCGCTGGTGGGCGCACTGCTGTTCGGCTGCATCGAGGCGCTGATTCCGCAGCTTGCGGCGGCCGGCGTGCAGCTGCCGCAGTACTTCGTGATGATGACGCCGTATGCCGTCACGCTCGGCGTGATGGTCTGGGTGGCATTGGCGCGGCGCGGCGGCGACGACGAGCCCGGCGCGCTCGGCCAGCCCTATGTGCGGGAGGAACGGCGATGAAGGCCTGGGTCTACAACGAAGAGCGCGAACTCGACCCCGCGCAGTTTGCCGACTACCTGAACCCCGCCACCACCGCGGTCGTTTCCATCGACATGCACCGCGGCCATCTGGACGACAGCCCCGACTGCCCCTGCCCCGCACCGCGGGCGCGCGACGTGGTGGCGCCGATCGACGGTTTTCATGATGCGGTGCGCGCGCTGGGCGTTCGCATCGTGCACGTCAAGTCGGTGCTGCGGCCTGGCGGCGTCGATGACGTCCAAGGAATCCCGTCAGCCTGGCGCCGCACCTTTCCGCTGCACGTGGGCGCGATTCCGAACGCTGGTGCGCATGCCATCGAAGGCTCGCGCTGGACCGAGTGGGTAACACGCGTGGCGCCCGGCGACATGCGCGTGGAGAGCAAGCGGCGGCTGTCGGCCTTCTATCCGACCGACCTCGACTTTCTGCTGCGCAACCAGCGCATCGAGACGGTGGTGCTGAACGGGGGCTTCACCGACTGCTGCGTGCTCAACACGGCCTTCGATGCCAACAACCGCAACTACCGCGTGATCGTCTTGCGCGACCTGGTGCGCGGCACCGATGCGCACCTGGAGAGCGCAGCGCTCGCGATGGTGTCGCTGCACCTCGGCCTCGTGATGGATTCGGCCGAGCTGCTGCGCCGCTGGCGCGCCTGACAACTCAGCCGGCCAAGCCCAGCCAGCGCCGGGCCACGGCGTGCATGTCGCCCTGCGCGGACTCCCACACGACCTCCGGCGCCGCCACGTGCACGCCGGGCGGCGCAATGCGCAGCGCCAGGTCGACCAGCTCGGCCACCTTGGCGGCCCGCACCGGCTGCTCGCTGCTCGGCGCCATGAAGCGCACGATGGACAGCATCCACGCCGCCAGCCTTTCGGCGGGGTTGGCGAACTTGGCATGAAGGGGCTTGCGCGCCGAGCGCACGAGGATCACGCGGTCGAAGCCGTTGGCGACCACCGCCTGCTCGTCGAGGCTCGCGAGCCCGCGCTTGAGCGCCTCGGGCAGCTTGCCCTGGTCGTGCGGCTGCACGATGGCAAGGGTGCGCACGCCGCAGGCACGCAGCCAGCGCGAGAGCTCGGGCAGCTCCGAAGGCTGCGGCACCCAGAGCGCGCGCTCGCGTTCGTGGTACATCCGCGGCGGATCGAAGGCGATCACCGCGGTCTCGGCCGTGGTGAGCGGCCATTGCGCGATGGGGAGGCGGGGGCAGAGGCAGCTTTCGACACCGCGCATGCCGTCGCGAATGGGCTCGCACGACAGCACGCGCGCATGGGCGAAACGATGGCTGCCCGCGAGACGGTGCAGCAGCTCCTGCCCCAAGGCACCGGTCGCGCCGGCAATCAGCAGTGTGCCGGCCGTGGCGGCGGCCACGGAAACGCCCGGGCGGTTGGCAGCCTGCAGTGCGTGAAGGGGATCGATGGCCATGGAGCCATCTATGCTACCTTCCGGCAATTCTGCGGAGGTAATTGCACATGTCGATCGTGAAACGCTGGTTCCTGATTCTTGCCGCGGCGCTGTCGCTGAGCGGCTGCGGCTACAACGAGTTCCAGTCGCTCGACGAGGCCAGCAAGTCGGCCTGGAGCGAGGTGCTCAACCAGTACCAGCGCCGCGCCGACCTGGTGCCGAACATCGTGGCCACCGTGAAGGGCGAGGCCAGCTTCGAGCAGGACACGCTCACCAAGGTGATCGAGGCGCGGGCCAAGGCCACATCGATCCAGGTGTCGCCCGAGACGCTCAACAACCCCGAAACCTTCAACAAGTTCCAGCAGGCGCAGGGCGAACTTTCCTCGGCGCTGTCGCGCCTGATGGTGGTGTCGGAGCGCTATCCGGAGCTGAAGGCGAACCAGGCGTTCCGCGACCTGCGCGTGACGCTCGAAGGCACCGAGAACCGCATCACCGTGGCCCGCAACCGCTACATCGAGAGCGTGCAGAAGTACAACGTACTGGCGCGCAGTTTCCCGACCAACATCACCGCCAAGATCTTCAGCTACGAGCCCAAGCCCAACTTCTCGGTGCAGAACGAGGCGCAGATCTCGACGCCGCCGACGGTCGACTTCAGCGCGCCCAAGAAGTAAGCCGCCGGCCCGATGGCACTTGCCCTGATCCGCCGCGCGCTGGCCGCCTTGCTGCTGGCGGCGCTGGCCTGGGCGGGCCTTGGGGCCACCGCCTGGGCGCAGGACCTGCTGCCGGTGCCCACGCTCACGTCGCGGGTGATCGACCAGACCGGCACGCTGTCCGAATCCGAGCGCGCGGACCTGGAAGCCAAGCTGGCCGCCTTCGAGCAGCGCAAGGGTTCGCAGATCGCGGTGCTGATGGTGCCCACCACCCAGCCCGAGGACATTGCGAGCTATGCCAACCGGGTGGGCAACGCCTGGCGGATCGGGCGCAAGGAGGTCGGCGACGGCATCCTGGTGATCGTGGCCAAGAACGACCGCAAGATGCGCATCGAAGTGGCCAAGACGCTCGAAGGCGCGGTGCCCGACCTGGCGGCCATCCGCATCATCGACGAGGAGATGAAGCCGCGCTTTCGCAACAACGACTTTGCGGGCGGGCTGAACGCGGCAGTGGCCCGGCTCATCGGCCTGGTGGAGGGCGAGGCGCTGCCGGCGCCTTCCAGCGGGCGCAGCGAAGGTGCCGATGACGGCATCGACTGGGAGAACCTGGCGATCTTCCTTTTCGTGGGCGTCTTCATCGCGGCGCCGATCGTGCGCTCGATCATCGGCAAGAAGCTGGGGTCGGTGGTGATGGGCGGCGGCATCGGTGCGGTGGCCTTCTTTCTCACCACCAGCGTGGTCATTGCGGTGCTGGCAGGCTTCGTCGCCCTCATGGTGTCGCTGTTCTCGGCCGCGGCTGCGTCCAGCCCCGCGCGACGCGGGCGCAGCGGCGGCGGCGGCTTTGGAGGCTGGAGCGGCGGTGGAGGCGGCGGCTGGAGCAGCGGCAGCAGCAGTGGAGGCGGAGGCTTCAGCTCCGGCGGCGGCGGCGATTTCGGGGGCGGCGGCGCCTCGGGGGACTGGTAGGCATGGCTGAAGCACCGCTCTTCTCGAAGCTCGGCCGCATCTGGCGCCACCAGTGGATGGACGAAGCCGATGTGCGGCGCGTATTGCCCGATGCCGCGATGGAGCGCCTGGCGGCGCGCGTGGCCGCGAGCGAGCGGCGCCACAGCGGCGAGATCCGCATCTGCGTGGAAGCAGGGCTGCCCTTGTCCTATCTGCGGCGCAACGCCTCGGCCCGCGAGCGTGCCGTGACGCTCTTCGGCAAGCTGCGCGTGTGGGACACCGAGCACAACAACGGCGTGCTCATCTACCTGCTGCTGGCGGAGCACGCGATCGAGATCGTGGCCGACCGCGGCATCGACGCGCATGTGGACGACGCCGAGTGGGCCGCCATGGCGCAGCGCATGGGCGCGGCGTTCCGCGAAGGCCGCTTCGAGGATGGGCTCACGCAGGCGCTGGAAGAAATGTCGGCCTTGCTGGTGGCGCACTTTCCGCTGGCGGAGAACCAGCCCGACACCAACGAGTTGCCCGACGCACCCGTGGTTCTTTGACTTGCCTTTCTCCCTCCCCCGCCGGGGGAAGGAGCACATCCCTCAATCCGATGCGGGCAGGGCCCACACGGTCTTGCCGCCCACCGCATAGAAGCGCGTCCCTGGCGCGCGCTCCATCAGCCATCCGCCCGTGAACTCGCCGAAAGCCGGCAGCACGGCCTGCTGCGCATCGCTCGCGAAGCACGGCAGCCGCACGCTGTCGCGGCCCGGCCCGTGCAGCCGGCACACCGGATGCAGGTGCCCGGCCAGCACGAAATGCGTGGCATGCGTCTGCGGATGGTGGCAGCAGGCAAAAGGGCCGAGCAGATACGGCTCGTCGACCACCTCGATGCCGAGCGCAGCGGGCGGATCGCCCGCGCGGCTGTCGTGGTTGCCCCGGACCAGCGTCATGGCGGTGGCCGCATGCGTCGTGCGCCAGTCGGCCAGCGCAGCAAGCACCTGGGGCGTGCGTGCCTGCGCGGCATGCAGGAAGTCGCCGAGAAAAACGAGCCGCTCCGGCGCGTGCTCCGCGATCAGCGCATCGAGCCGGGCCAGGTTCTGCCGCGTGGTGCCGCCCGGCACGGGCTGGCCCAGCGCGCGGTAGGTCGCGGCCTTGCCGATGTGCAGGTCGGCAATGAAGAGCACGCGGCCGGCGGGCCACCAGAGCGCGTGCTCCGGCAGCAGATGCAGCAGCTCGCCGGCCCAACGGACCTGGAGCGCCGATGCGGAAACCTGGGGGTGCGATGCAGTCACGGGCATCGAGTGTCGCAAAAGATGCAGGTGCCGGCGGCCGTCTTGCAATTCACCCCGCAAGCCCCAGTTTTTCGGTATGACCGACACGCCTTCGCTGCACATCGTCTGCCCGCACTGCCACACCACCAACCGCGTGCGCGCGGCGCAGCTGGGCAGCGCGCCCGACTGCGGCAGCTGCCACCGGCCCTTGTTCGTCGGCCATTCGACCGCGCTGCCGGACGAAAAGACCTTCGACCGCCACATCGCACGCAACGAGATCCCGGTGCTGGTCGACTTCTGGGCGCCCTGGTGCGGCCCCTGCCGCCAGATGGCGCCGGCCTACGAACAGGCCGCCGCCCAACTCGAGCCCCACATGCGGCTCGCCAAGGTCGACACCGAAGCCGTGCCCAACCTGGGCGCGCGCTTCAACATCCGCAGCATCCCGACGCTGGCGCTGTTTCGCGGCGGCCGTGAGGTGGCGCGGCAGGCCGGTGCCATGGGCGCGGCGGACATCGTGCGCTGGGTCAAGGCGCACGGCGCGGGCTGAGCCGCGCGCTTCATCACAGCGGTGGCAGCGGCCGTGACCGCCGCGACGGCGGCCTGCGGCCCTGACGCGGCGCGGCCGGCGGCTTGCCCGGCCCTTCCTGGCCGAACGCCAGCGTGCTTTTCACGCGCTCCACGCCGCCGGCGGTGACCACGCCGCCCGCGGCTTTTTCGAGCTGCTCGACCATGCGCGCGATGCGGTCGGCCACGTTCTCGTTCGACAGCTTCTCGCGGAACAGCTCGACCATGAGCGGAAACGAAAACGGCGTGGGCCGTTCGAGCGGCTTCAGCACCAGCTGCTGAGTCGCCATGCGTTCAAGGCTTGCGCGCAGGCGGCCGATCTCGAGCTCCTGCGCGAGCAGTTCCTGCTCGGCCTGCAGCAGCAGCTTGTTCGACGGGTCGTACTTGCGGAACACCTCCCAGAACAGCGACGACGAGGCCTGCAGTTGCCTGCTGCTGCGCTTCTCGCCGGGGTAGCCCTGGAAGATGAGTCCCGAGACGCGCGCAATCTCGCGGAAGCGGCGCTGCGCCAGCTCGCCCGCGTTGAGCGAGGCCAGCACCTCGTGCAGCAACTGGGCGTGCGCATCCTCGCCTTCGGGCAGGCGCAGCACCTGTGGCAGCAACGCAGGCCAATCGACCGGCACGGCACTGAGCAGCTCGAATCCATAGTCGTTCACCGCAATGGAAAAGGTGCGCGCCTCGTGCTGCGCCACGCGCCAGGCCAGGAGGCTGGCGAGCCCCATGTGCACGTGGCGTCCCGCAAAGGGATAGAGAAACAGGTGCGAGCCTTCGCGCGTGGTGAGCGTTTCGGCCAGCAGCGTTTGCGGCGTGGGCAGGGCCGACCATTGCTGCTGGATTTCGAGCAGCGGCCTTACGCACTGCAGCTCGGGCGATTCATAGCGGCCCTCCCCGGCCAGTGCCAGCTGCTGCACAACGGCATCGGCCAGCGTGGTGGAGAGCGGCATGCGCCCGCCGTTCCAGCGCGGCACCGCGGCGCGCTTTCCGGTGGCGCGCCGCACCCAGGCCGTCATGTCGTGGATGCGCACCAGCTCGAGCAGCCGGCCGCCGAAGAGGAAGCAGTCGCCCGGCTTCATGCGCGCGACAAAACCTTCTTCGACGCTGCCGATCTTTGCGCCGCCCATGTACTGCACCGCCATGCTGGCATCGCTCACGATGGTGCCGATGTTCATGCGATGGCGCCGCGCGAGCCGCGCATCCGGCACGCGCCAGACGCCTTCCGCATCGGGCGCGGCGCGGTGGTAGTCGGGGTAGGCGGCCAGCGAAGGCCCGCCTTGCGAGACGAAGGACAGGCACCATTCCCAGCTCTCCTGCGACAGGCTGGCATAGGCAGCGGTGCCGCGCACTTCCGCATACAGGTCGTCGGGCACGAAGCCGCCGCCCAGCGCCACCGTGACCAGGTGCTGGACCAGCACGTCGAGCGGCTGCGCCGGCGTGTGGCGCGCCTCGATGTGGCCGGCCGCGATGGCCGCGCGCGCCGCGGCACCCTCGACCATCTCGATGCTGTGCGTGGGCACCAGCGTGACGCGCGACGGCCGGCCCGGCGCATGGCCCGAGCGCCCCGCGCGCTGCAGCAGCCGCGCCACGCCCTTGGGCGAGCCGATCTGCAGCACGCGCTCCACGGGCAGGAAGTCGACGCCCAGATCCAGGCTCGACGTGCAGACCACGGCCTTGAGCTCGCCGTTCTTGAGGCCGAGCTCGACCCACTCGCGTACCGCGCGGTCCAGCGAGCCGTGGTGCAGCGCGATGAGGCCCGCCCATTCGGGCCGCGCCTCGAGCATCGCCTGGTACCAGATTTCAGACTGCGAGCGCGTGTTGGTGAACACCAGCGTGGTACTGCTGGCGGCAATCTCGTCGAGCACCTGCGGCAGCATGGTGAGGCCCAGGTGGCCGCCCCACGGAAAGCGCTCGGCGCGGCCGGGCAGCAGCGAATCGACGACCAGCTTCTTGGGCACCTGGCCCTGCACCAGCACGCCCTCTCGATCGCCGAGCAAGGCGTGCATGGCCTCGTGCAGGTTGCCCAGCGTGGCCGACATGCCCCAGACCGCGAGCCCCGGGCTCCAGCGCCTGAGGCGCGCGAGCGCCAGCTGCACCTGCACGCCGCGCTTGTTGCCGAGCAGTTCGTGCCACTCGTCGACCACCACCATCTTCACGTGGCCCAGCACCTGGCTCGCATCGGCACGCGCGAGCAGCAGCGAGAGGCTCTCGGGCGTGGTGACGAGCACGGTGGGCAGGCGCTCGTTCTGCGCGGCGCGCTCGGCCGACGAGGTGTCGCCGCTGCGCGCGCCGGCGCTCCAGGGATGCACTTCGTCTCCCAGGGCTTCGAGCGGCTGCTTGAGCGCGCGCAGCGTGTCGGCCGCGAGCGCGCGCATGGGGGTGAGCCACAGCACCGTGAGCGGCGGCGCCGCGGGGCGCGCGGTTTCCTTCCGGGCTTGCGAGAAGACCTGCAGCGCGCCCAGCCACACCGCATAGGTCTTGCCTGCGCCGGTGGTGGCATGCAGCATGCCCGACCTGCCTTCGGCGATGGCTTTCCACACTTCGCGCTGGAACTTGAAGGGCTTCCATCCGCGTGCTGCGAACCAGGCGTCGAGCGCCGCCTTGACGATGGTCTTGCTCCTTCCCCCTTTGGGGGAAGGCTGGGATGGGGGCACGCGGCCTTCGGCAGGCGGTTGGTCGTTGATGCGCCGCTTGCGCCCACCCCTGCCCTCCCCCAGCGGAGGCGGGAGAAAGGCGGGATCCGGAGCAGCAGTCATGACGGCAACAACGCAGCGAGCGTCTGCAGCGTATCGGCCTCCGCCACGGGCTTGTCCTCTCTCCATCGCAGCATGCGCGGAAAGCGCACTGCGATGCCGCTCTTGTGGCGCGCGCTGCGCGCGATGCCCTCGAAGCCGAGTTCGAACACCAGCGTCGGCTCCACGCTGCGCACCGGTCCGAAGCTCTCGACCGTGGTCTTGCGGATGATTGCATCCACGCGCGCCATCTCGGCATCGGTGAGGCCCGAATACGCCTTGGCAAAGGGCACGAGCTTGCGGTCGTCCTGCCCGGGCGGACCGTCCCACACGGCGAAGGTGTAGTCGCTGTAGAGGCTCGCGCGGCGGCCGTGGCCGCGCTGCGCGTAGATCAGCACCGCGTCGATGCTGAGCGGGTCGATCTTCCACTTCCACCACACGCCCACGTCCTTGGTGCGGCCCACGCCGTACTGCGCGTCGCGGCGCTTGAGCATCATCCCTTCCACGCCCATGCTGCGGGCCGCTTCGCGCTGACGTGCGAGGTCGCTCCACTCGATGCCCGTGAGCATGGGGCTGGGCAGCAGCGCCGGGTGCTGCACGCGCGTGACGAGCTCGTCGAGCAGCGCGCGGCGCTCCCACTGCGGCAGCATGCGCAGGTCGCGCCCTTCCCATTCGAGGATGTCGTAGGCCAGCAGCACCACCGGGATCTCGCGCAGCAGCTTCGCGCCCAGGGTCTTGCGTCCGATGCGCTTCTGCAGCTCCGCAAAGGGCTGCACTCGGTCCTCGCGCCAGACTGCGATCTCGCCGTCGAGCACCGTGCCGTCGGGCAGCGCCTCGCCCAGCACGGCCAGCTCGGGAAAGCGCTCCGTCACCAGCTCTTCGCCGCGCGACCACAGCCACACTGCGCCGGCGCGCTTCACCAGCTGCGCCCGGATGCCGTCCCATTTCCATTCGACGATCCAGTCGGCCGGCGGCCCCAGCACGGCATCGAACTGTTCGAGCGGCAGGTTGAATGCGTGCGCAAGAAAGAACGGGTATGGCTGGCCGCTGGTCTTCTGCACCTGCTCCGCGCCCGACTCGGGCGCGATGAGCGCGCGATAGTCTTCCGCCCGCGGCCGGCCGCCGATGTGGGTGTAGCCCATGAGCCGCTGCGCCACGCGCTTGGGATCGATGCCCCCCACCGCCGCAAGCGCCTGCGTGACCTGCAGCTTCGACACGCCCACGCGGAAGGCGCCCGTGATGAGCTTGAAGTACACCAGCCGTTCCTCGGCCGCGAGTTGACGCCACTGCGCGCGAAGCCGCGCAGGCAGTTCATCGGGCGCCGATTTGCCGGCGTCCCGCAGCGGCAGCAGATGCTCCTCGACCCAGCGGGCGAGGCCGAGATCGTGCGCCTCGGTGGGGGGCGGCAGCAGCAGCGCGATGGTTTCCGCCAGATCGCCGACGGCTTCGTAGCTTTCGTCAAACAGCCATTCGGGAAGGCCCGCCGCTTCCTGCGCGAGCAGGCGCAGCAGCTTGTTGGGCACGAGCTGGCGCGGCTTGCCGCCGGCCAGGAAGTACACGGCCCACGCTGCATCGACGGGATCGGCTTCGCGCAGGTAGCGCTGCAGCGCGGCTTGCTTGGCAAGGCTCGATGTGCTGGCGTCGAGCTCGCGGTAGAGCGCCGCAAAGTCCTTCATGGCGCAGTTGCTCCTTCCCCTTCCGTGGGAAGGCTGGGATGGGGGCCGCCGTCAGCTTCCGCATCGGGCGCCGCTTGCCCCCTCCCCAACCTTCCCCCGGAAGGGGAGGGAGTTTCCTGGTCGTCCTCGTCGCCGTATTCGGTCTTGAAGCCCTGCGCCTCCAATCCGTTCTCGGTGAGCCAGCGCACCATCACCGCGACGCTGCCGTGGGTCACGAACACGCGGCTCGCGCCCGTGCCCGCAATGGCCTGCTGCAGGCCCGGCCAGTCGGCATGGTCGGACATGACGAAGCCGCGGTCCACGCCGCGCCGCCGGCGCGTGCCGCGCAGCTGCATCCAGCCGCTTGCGAACGCGTCGGCATAGTTGCCGAAGCGGCGCATCCACGGTGTGCCCTGCGCGGAGGGCGGCGCCAGCACCAGCGCGCGCTTGAGCAGCGCGGCATCGATGCCCGGATCGGTCACGCGCAGCGTATTGGGCAAGGCCACGCCCGCGGCGCGGTACACCGCATTCAGCGGCTCGACGGCGCCGTGCACCACGACCGGCCCGATGGAAGCGTCCACGCCATGGAGGATGCGCTGCGCCTTGCCGAAGGCATAGCAGAACAGCACCGATGCACGGCCCGCCTCCGCATTGCCCCGCCACCAGGCATCGATCTCCGCGAACAGCGCGCCCTGCGTGGGCCATCGGTAGATCGGCAGGCCGAATGTCGATTCGGTGATGAAGGTGTCGCAGGGCACGGGCTCGAAGGGCGCGCAGGTGCCGTCGGGCTCGGTCTTGTAGTCGCCCGAGGCGACCCACACGCGCCCGCCGTGCTCGAGCCTGACTTGCGCCGAACCCAGCACATGGCCGGCCGGATGCAGCGAGACACGCACGCCGTGGTGCTCGATGGCTTCACCATAGCCGAGCGTCTGCAATGCGATGTCGTTGCCGAGGCGGGTGCGCAGCGTGCCGGCGCTGTCGGTGTGCGCGAGGTAGTGCGCATGGCCGATGCGTGCGTGGTCCGAGTGAGCGTGCGTGATGACGGCGCGTGCCACCGGCCGCCAGGGGTCGATGTAGAAATCGCCCGGCGGGCAATACAGGCCTTCGGGGCGGGCGATGACCAGGTCGTCGGGCATGGCGCACATCGTAGGCCGGCGCACGGCGCTTCGCCCGGATGAGCCGACGCGAACCCGTGTCGGCAGGGGCCTACTTCTTCCTTGCGGCGCCCGGCATCTCCAGCATGTTCATCTTCATGCCGTTGGGCATCATCATGTCGCCCGGCTTCTGGCCCGCCTTGCAGGGGCCCACCCACCTGGCCTCGATGATGGCCGTGCCTTCCTTGCGGCCCATCATCGGCGGGCTGTAGCTGGAGCGGCTTTCCATGCGGTAGCCGGCGGAGAAGTCGCCTGTGATCACCGAATGGGTGGTGGCGGTGGTGTTGCCCATCTTGCATACCGAGTCGACCACGATCCTGCCGCCCTCGGTGCGCATGTCCTGCTTCGAGCAGGCCTGCTGGCCGGAGCTGCTGCCCATCTCGCGCATCGCCTTGTCGGTCGCGGCATCGATGCATTGCTGGGTCTGCATGGCAGGGGCCTTGGACGCGCCGTCTTCCGACTGGATCGACAGTTCCCAGAGCCCCGGCTTGCGCGGCGGATAGTCGAGCGCGTGCGCCGCGCCGGCAGCGAACAGGAGGCAGATTGCGGTGACGACCGCGAAGCGCGGGTGGGTCTTCATCGTGTACTCCAGCAGGGTCTGATGGGAAATGAAAGCCAGCTGCTTTCTAACCCACAAGCCGGACCGGCGGAATACGGCGATCGGCCGGCAGCCGATTGGCCGCCTGCGCTCAGCGCTCCGGCACGCGCTTCAGGTCTTCGAGCCAGACCTCCGCTTCCGAGTCGCTCGGCGCGCGCCAGTCGCCGCGCGGAGACAGCGAACCGCCCGAGCCGACCTTGGGCGCGTTCGGCACGCAGGAGCGCTTGAACTGGCTGATCTTGAAGAAGCGGTAGAGAAAGGTGCCGAGGTGGCGCTTGATGTCGGCCACCGTGTACTCGTTGCGCGCGGGCTGCAGATCGTTCTCGGGCCAGCGTCCGCGCGCGCGGTCGCCCCAGGCCGCATGGGCGAGGAAGGCGACCTTGGTCGGCCTGAAGCCATAGCGCAGGATGTAGTAGAGATGGAAGTCCTGCAGCTCGTAGGGGCCGATCACGTCCTCGGTCCGCTGGCCGGGCTGCTTGGACGATTCGCCGGCGGCATCCTTCTTTGCGTCATCGGGAATCAGCTCCGGGCTGACCTCGGTCAGGAGGATGTCGCGCAGCACCGCGCTGCCGTCGGCGCCCAGCACCTCGGTGGCCGCGACCCAATGCACCAGGTGCTTGATCAGCGTCTTGGGCACGCTCGCGTTCACGTTGTAGTGCGACATGTGGTCGCCAACGCCATAGGTGCACCAGCCCAGCGCCAGCTCGCTCAGGTCGCCGGTGCCCACCACGATGCCGTTGTGATGGTTGGCGAGCCGGAACAGGTGGCTGGTGCGCTCGCCGGCCTGCACGTTCTCGAAGGTGATGTCGTACTGCGGCACGCCCTGGCCGAAGGGATGGCCGAGGTCTTCCAGCATCTGGCGGCAGCTCGGGCGGATGTCGATCTCGCGCGCCGTGCAGCCGATGCTGGCCATGAGCCGGTGCGCCTGCGCCAGCGTGCGCCCACTGGTCGCGAAGCCCGGCATGGTGAAGCCGAGGATGTTGGCGCGCGGCAGGCCGAGCCGGTCCATGGCCTGCGCGCAGACCAGCAGCGCGTGCGTTGAATCGAGCCCGCCCGAGACACCGATCACGAGCTTGTCGATGCGGCTGGCCTCGAGCCGCTGCACCAGCGACTGCACCTGGATGTTGAACACTTCGCCGCAGCGCTCGTCGCGCCGCGCCGGGTCCGAGGGCACGTAGGGAAAGCGCTCCACCGTGCGCAGCAGCCCGCGCGGCACCTGGCGCGGCGGCGCCAGATCGAACTCCACGGTGCGCCAGGTCGCCAGCGCGCTCTTGTGCTTCTGCACCGAGGTGCCGAAGCTGTTCTGCCGCATGCGTTCGCGCGACAGGCGCTCCAGGTCGACATCGGCCGCAATCAGGTGCGAGCGGTTGCTGAAGCGTTCGCTCTCGGCCAGCATGTCGCCGCTCTCGCAGATCAGCGCCTGCCCGTCCCAGGCCAGGTCGGTGGTCGATTCGCCGATGCCGGCCGACGAGTAAAGATAGGCCGCGAGGCAGCGCGCCGATTGCAGGCTGACCAGCCGATGCCGGTAGTCCGCCTTGCCGATCGTGATGTTGGAGGCCGAGAGATTCACCAGCACCGTCGCGCCCGCCAGCGCGGCGTAGCTCGAAGGAGGAATCGGCACCCACACGTCTTCGCAGATCTCCACGTGCAGCTTGAAGAGAGGCATCTGCCGCGACTGGAACAGGAGCTCGGCGCCGAAGGGCACGCGCTCGCCGCCGAGTTCGATCTCGGTCGAGAGTGCGGTGTCGGCGCCGTTGAACTGGCGGCCTTCATAGAACTCGCCGTAGTTGGGCAGGTAGGTCTTGGGCAGCACGCCCAGCACGCGGCCGCCCGCCACCACGGCGGCGCAGTTGAAGAGGCGGTGGTCCACGCGCAGCGGCAGGCCCACGACGGCCACCGCACCGGTGTCGCGCGAGGCCGCGGCCACCTCGAGCAGCGCGCGCTCGCAGGCGTCGAGCAGCGCCGCCTGGTGGAACAGGTCGTCGCAGGTATAGGCCGAGAGGCCCAGCTCGGGAAAGGCGACCAGCACCGCGCCGTCGGCTGCGGCCTCGCGGTACATGCGGATGGTCTCAGCGACGTTGAATACCGGATCGGCCACGCGGTTGCGCGGCACCGCCACGGCAAGCCGCGCGAATCCGTGGGTGTAGGGGTTGAGGAACTCGTGCTCGGTCATGAACCGGATTGTGGAGCAGCCGGCGCAAGCGGTCACGACCGCGCGCCGCTGCAGCGCTCAGGCCAAGGCTGCAGCCGCGGCCCGGCGCGCATGCCACTACAGCGACAGCAGGCGCTGGAAGAAGGAACGGTAGCGCCTCAAAGCCAAGCGCAGGTTCTCCGTCGAGGCCTGGTCCGCCGAGTCCGTTCCGCCATCGAGCGCGTTGCGTTCGCTGGAAAAGGTCTGCGCCAGGTCGTCCAGGACCTGGCGGACAAGCTGGTCGGCCTGGTGCACCGCCTGCTTCGGATCGTCGACGAAGCCGATCTGCACGGCATCCCAGCTGGCGCGAAAGTCCCGCGCCGCATCGGGAGAGAAAAGCGGCTCCAGGGACTCGTCCCCACTCCTGGCCGGCGCCCGTGTCTCGGCCATGGTGCGTTGGTCCAGCTCCTGCGGCGCCCTCGTCTCGGGCATGGAGCGTTGGTCCAGGTCGTCCAGCCGGTCCTGAGGGATGGCGCGGTCTGCCTGGGTCGATTCGCGATTCAGATTCATGATCGGACCTCCACCGGCCGTGCCGGCATTCTTTCCCGTTCGACTTCCCTCACCTCGAGCAGGTCGTCGAACAGGGCGCGGTAGTGCACCAGCGCCTTGCGCAACTCCTCGGTATCGGCTTCGCCGCGCAGGTTTCGCGCTCGGATGTCCTGCGCCGCACGGTAGTTGCTGACGACGGCGGGATGGTCGACGGAAATGTCGGCCGCGCGGCGTTCGAAATCGCCCATCGGATAGCCGCGCTTCTGCATCAGCTCGCGCACGAGTTCGTCCGCCTGCGCCACGGCCCCTTGGGGGTTGTCGACGAATTCGGCCTGCAGGCTGTTCCAGGCCTTGCTGAACCTCGCGCCTTCACCCGGTGCCAGCGGAACGATGCGCAGCCCCTCGACGCGCTGCTGCCGTCTCTTGAGTTCGGCCTCGGCTTTCGAGCGGCTGCCCAGTTCCCTGACGAGACGGCCGTACTCCGACCCGAAGCGCTCCTCGAGCTGCCGGGACTGTCGCTTTCGCTGCATGAGGAACACGGCCAGCGCGACCAGTACGAGGATCACGACGACCGCCAGAACCAACAATGTCTGCGTGTTCACGGCATCCATACGCGTTTCCCTTCGATCGACCGCACCCGTGGTCCGCCGCGATCGGCGGGGCATCGCGAGTGGGTGTAGTTGGATGCTGTTCCGGCCGGGGCGCCAAGCCAGTCGCCGAAGGGAGATTCAGCTGTGGGAGGCCACCTACAGCCCGCCCGATGCGCGCGGCGGCCCGGCGCGCAAGCTCACCAGGCGGTCCACTTGGCCTCGCTCGCCGAGGAGGCCACGGTGCGCTCGATGAACCGCACGCCCCGCGCGCCGTCTTCCACACGCGGGTAGTCGGCCGCGAGCGGATCGGCTGCAAGGCCGGCGAGCCGCGCCCGGATGTCGGCCACCACGCCGCCGTAGATGTTGGCAAAGGCTTCGATGAAACCCTCGGGATGCCCCGCGGGCAGGCGGCTCGCACGCTGCGCCGATTCGCACAGCCACGGCGAGCCGCGCGTGAGGATGCGCTTGGGCCCGTCGTGCGGCAGGTGCAGCAGTTCGCTCGGCCGCTCCTGTCGCCATTCGAGCGTGCCCAGCGCACCGGAGATGCGCAGGCGCAGGTCGTTCTCCAGCCCGGTGTTGATCTGCGAGGCGATCAGCACGCCGCGCACGCCGCCCTTGAAGCGCAGGAGCAGGCTGCCGTCGTCGTCGAGCAGGCGGCCCGGCACCAGCGCGCTCAGGTCGGCGCAGAGGCTTTCGATCTCCAGTCCCGTGACGCTGGCGACGAGGTTCTCTGCATGAGAGCCGATGTCGCCGATGGCGCCGGCCGCGCCGCTGCGCGCGGGGTCGGTGCGCCAGTCGGCCTGCTTGTTGCTGCCGCTGCCTTCGACGTGGCTCGCGAGCCAGCCCTGGTTGTACTCGACGACCACCTTGCGCAGCTCGCCGAGCTGTCCCGAGCGGACCATCTCGCGCGCCTGCCGCACCATGGGGTAGCCGGTGTAGTTGTAGGTGACGCCGAAGACCGTGCCTTGTTTTTTCACGGTGGCCACGAGCGCATCGGCCTGCGCGCGCGTGTGCACCAGCGGCTTGTCGCACACGACGTGGAAGCCCGCTTCGGCGAAAGCCTGCGCTACGGGAAAGTGCACGTGGTTGGGCGTGACGATCGAGACGAAGTCGATGCGCTCTTGCGGCGCGCGCTGGAGCTCGTCGGCCAGGAGCGACTGCCAGTCGCCGTGGTTGCGGTCGTCCGAAAGCCCCAGGTCGTTGCCCGAGGCGCGCGCCTTCTCGGGGCTCGACGACAGCGCGCCGGCCACGAGCTCGATCTGCCCGTCGAGCGCCATCGCCTTGCGGTGCACGGCGCCGATGAATGCGTCGCGCCCGCCTCCGACCATGGCGCAGCGGAGCTTGCGAGAAGGTTGATCAGTCATCGGTGTGAAATTCCAGGAAACTGTTCCCTCTCCCTCCGGGAGAGGGCTAGGGTGAGGGCAGCGGCGTTTGCGAGCACGTTGCCTATGCCATGGCCGCGGCCCTCACCCCAACCCTCTCCCCGAGGGGAGAGGGGGGAAAACATGCGACCTCAGAACGGCGAATTCGGGTGGTAGAAGTCTTTCGCGTTTTCCTTGGTGATCAGCACCGATGGAATGATCGTCGTCGCGGGCAGCTTCTCGCCCTTCAGCCGCGCTTCGGCCGTGAGCTTGATCGCGTCATAGATGAACTTGGGCGAATAGCTCACGTCGGCGCCGATGCGCTTGTCCTTCCCGTCCATGATGGTCTTGACCATGCCCTTGGCCCCCGCGCCGCCGAAGATGATCTTGATGTCGTCGCGCTTGGCCTGCTCGATGGCCTTGAGCACGCCCACGGCCATGTCGTCATCGGCGGCCCAGATGGCGTCGATGTTCTTGAAGCGCGTGAGGTAGTCCTGCGTGACCTTGAAGGCGTCGTCGCGGTTCCAGTTGGCGTACTTGGCGTCGAGCAGCTTGATGTCCGGATAGTTCTTCAGCACCGCGTTGAAGGCGTCCATGCGCTCGTTGTCCAGCGTGGTCGCAATGCCGCGCAGCGCAACCACGTTGCCCTTGCCGCCGAGTTGCTTGGCGATGTACTCGGCCGGGATGCGGCCGAAGGCGGTGTTGTCGCCTGCCACATAAGCATCTTGCGCGCTGGTGTCGGTGAGGCCGCGGTCTACCACGGTCACGTAGGCGCCCTTGGCCTTGACCTGTGCCACCGGCTTGGTCAGCGCGGCCGATTCGAACGGGAACACGACCAGCGCATTGATCTTGGTGACGGTCGAGAGGTCCTGCAACTGGTTCGCCTGCTCGGGCGCGTTGGCCGCCGTCTTGATCGTGATCTTCAGGTCCTTGTGTTCCTTCTCCAGATCCTTCTTTGCCTGGTTGGCCCAGTAGTTGATGCCGCCCATGAAGCTGTGCGTGGCCGCGGGAATCGAAACGCCGAGATTCACTTTCTCGGCCGCGAATGCCGGCAGGCTCGCAAGCGCCGCGGCCGCCACGGCCGTGAGTGCGATGCGACGTGTGAAGCTTGTCATGCTGGATGTCTCCTTGTGGTTGATGGAACGAAACGGGAACGGACTAGCGGCGCCCTCGCTGGAGGAACGCGACGATGATGATCACGAAGCCCTGCACCGCGGCGTTGAGGTACACGCTGATGATGCTGGTGAGGTTCAGGATGTTGCTGATGACCGAGAGCAGGATCGCGCCCACCACGGTGCCGGTGATGCTGCCCGCGCCGCCCTTGAGCGCGGTGCCGCCGACGATGACCGCGGCAATCGCTTCGAGCTCCCAGAGGAGACCGGTGGTCGGCGATGCGGAACCGAGGCGCGGCACGTACAGCAGCGTGGCAATGCCCACGCACACGCCGAGCAGCACGTAGGTGAGGATCTTCACGCGATCGACGTCTACGGCGGCGTAGCGCGCCACCTGTTCGTTCGATCCGATGGCCTGCACGTAGCGCCCGTAGGCCGTGCGGTTCAAGATGACGCCGCCGATGATCGCGACGATCACGAACACCCACACCGGCACCGGGATGCCTGCAAGGCTCGCGTAGTACACCGGCGCATAGAGGTCCGACAAATCGTTGTCGAGCGTGAGCGCGCCTCCGTCGGCAAAGTACGTGAGGTAGGCGCGGAAGATGCCGAGCGTGCCCAGCGTCACGATGAAGGGCTCGATGCGTCCCTTGGTGATCAAGAGGCCGTGCGCAAGGCCGAACAGCGCGCCCAGCACGACCGCGAGCACCGCGCCCATCACCACCGCCATGAGCGGCGAGCCCGAGGCCGGACCTGCCCAGTTGATGAACATGATCACGCTGCCCGCGATGAGCGCCGCCATCGAACCCACCGACAGGTCGATGCCGCCCGAGATGATCACGAAACACATGCCCACCGCGATGATGCCGATGAAGGCGGTGCGCGTGAGCACGTTCATGGCGTTGTCGACGGTGGCGAAGTCGCTGTTCAGCAGCGTGCCGCCGATGCACAGCAGAACGAGGCCGATAACGGGTCCGAGGCCGTGCAGGCGCTCGGTCCAGCGCGGCTTGCTTTCGCTGCGGTGTTGCGCGGCTTCAGGCTGCGGCGTGGACGTCTGCGGTTCCGGTGGCATGAGCGATGAGCTCCTCTTCAGTCAAGTGGTCGGCGTTGAGCGTGGCGACCAGCCGGCCCGCGCGCATCACCGCCACGCGGTGGCACAGGCCGATAAGTTCCATCAGCTCCGACGAGACGACGATCACCGCGAGCCCTTCGCGGGCAAGTCGCTGGATCAGAAAATAGATGTCGCGCTTGGCGCCGATGTCGACGCCGCGCGTGGGCTCGTCGAGCACCACCACCTTGGGCTTGGGCTGCAGCACCTTGGCGAGCGCGAGCTTCTGCTGGTTGCCGCCCGAGAGCGAAGATGCTTTCACATCGAGCGAGCCGGTGCGGATGCCGTAGTCCTTCACAGCCTCCGCCAGGGCGCTGCGCTCGGCCTCGGGCTGGAGCCAGGGCTGGGCATAGCGCTCGAGCGCCATCAGCGTGAGGTTCTGGCGCAGGCCGAAGTTCACGTGAAGGCCCTTGCCCTTGCGGTCTTCGCTCAGGTAGGTGAGGCCGTGCTTCGCGGCATCGCGCGGGTTGCGCCAGCCGGCCTGGTGGGGCACCGGCTTGCCGAGCATCTCGACCTGGCCGCTGGCAGGCCGGAGGCCCAGGAGGCCTTCGAACAGCTCGGTGCGGCCCGCTCCGACGAGGCCCGCGAAGCCGAGGATCTCTCCCGGGCGCACCTCGAAGCTCACATCCTGCGCCCAGCCGGGCACGCTGAAGTTGCGCACGCACATGGCGGGCGCATCGGCCGCCACGACCGTGTCGCGCGGTGGATACAAGTCGGCAAGCTCGCGGCCCACCATGAGGTTGGCCATCTGGTGGCGCGTGACCTCGGGCGTGGGCGCACGCGCCACGAAGCGGCCGTCGCGCATCACGATCACCTCGTCGGTCACCTGCTCCACTTCGTCGAGCTTGTGCGAGATGTAGACGATGGTCACGCCATCGGCGCGCAGCTGCGCGATGAGCTTGAAGAGCCGCTCGGTCTCGCCGGGCGTGAGCGTGGCGGTCGGCTCGTCCATGATGAGCAGGCGCGCGCGGCGGGCGATGGCCTTCGCGATTTCGACGAGCTGCTTTTCCGCGACGATGAGCCGCCGCACCTTGGTACGCGGATCAACCTGCAGGCCGACGGCGGCGAGCGCGGCGGCGGCGTCGCGCTCCATGGTAGCGTCGTCGAGCAGCCAGCCTTTCTTCTTCTCGTGTCCGAGGAAGATGTTCTGCGCCACGCTCAGGTCTTCGGCGAGATTGAACTCCTGGTGGATCAGCACGATGCCCAGCGCCTCGGCATCGCGCGAGCTCGTGAACTGCTGCGGCTGGCCGTTGATGCGCAGCGCGCCCCCAGTGAGCGATTCATACCCCGCAAGAATCTTCATCAGCGTCGACTTGCCGGCGCCGTTCTCGCCGAGGAGGCCGTACACGCGTCCGGGCGCGAGCGAAAAGCTCACGCCGTGCAGCACCTGCACCGGGCCGAAGGCCTTGATCACGCCGTCGAATTCGACAGCGACGCTTCCCTTGGTTGCTGCCTGTGCCGTCATGGCGCCACCCCGCGGACCTTCAGTGTTTCGTGCATCGCGAGCACACCGGCACCGACCAGCCCGCCCTGCACGCCCAGCGGCGTGTACTGGATTTCGAGGTGCCGCGTGGAAAGCGCGAGCGAGCGCTGGTACACGCTCTGCCGCACGGCCGCAAGGAACAGCGGCCCGATGCGCGTGATGCCGCCGCCGATGAACACATGCGACGGATTGAAAAAATTCACCACCGACGCAAGCATCTGGCCGATGAGGTTGCCTGCTCGCTGGATGATGCCGTTGGCCGCCGTGTCGCCCGCGCGGCTCGCCTGGCCGACATCGACGGCATCGATATGCCCGTGCACGCGCAGGCATTCGGCGAGCATGGCGCTTTCGCCGGCTTCGGCCGCCTGCACGGCCATGCGCGTGATGGCCGGTCCCGCGGCCATGGCCTCGACGCAGCCGACGTTGCCGCAATGGCAGCGCGGGCCTTCCTGGTCCACGCAGATGTGGCCCACGTCGCCGGCCGAACCGGCCGCGCCGCGATAGACCTCGCCATGGCAGACGATGCCGCACCCGATGCCGGTGCCGATCTTGATCACGAGGAAGTTGTTGAGCGAGCGCTTCAGCCGCCAGAGCTCGCCGAGCGCCATCAGGTTCACGTCGTTGTCGACGAACACGGGCGCTGCGTAGTCCTCGCGCAGGTAGTCGCGGATCGAGAAGCTGTCCCACGCCGGCATCAGCGGCGGGTTCACGAGCTGCCCGATCTCGAAATTGACGGGGCCCGGCACGCCGATGCCGATGCCCAGCACGTCCTTGGCGCCGCTGCGGCAGCGCGAGAGCAGTTCGCGCATGAGCACGCGCACGCGGGCCAGCACCACGGCCGGGCCTTCGCGCACGTCGGCGGGTTCCTCGTGCTGCGCGAGCACCGTGAGGTCGGGGCGCATGACCGCGACGTCGAGGCTGGTGGCGCCGATGTCGATGCCCACGAGCACGCCCAGGCCGGCATGGAGCTGGAGGTTTTCGGCGCGCCGTCCACCGGAAGAGCGCTGCAGGCCCGCTTCCGCCAGGAGGCCCTGGTCGACCAGGCCGGCAATCAGCGCATTGGCCTTGCTCTTGGAAAAGCCGAGCTGCTCGGCCATGGCATGGCGCGATCCGCCGGCCGACCAGAAGGTGGTCTCCAGCAACCGCATTTCGTCCGCAGTGATGCCACTCCAGGGTGCCACGCGCTCGTCTCCAGTATTCTTTTTTGCCCACTGCCGCACCGGGTGCGTTCAGGCGGAACCGGAATACTAGGTGCGCAGCTTCAGCCGGACAAGGCCGAACTTCGACCAAGTTCAGATCGAAGTGAGGTCTCCGGGAGAACGCCGGACGAAAAAAAGCCGCCCGAAGGCGGCCTCTCTGCTGCAAGAGCTTCGGCTCTTTGCTTACTTCTTCTGGCGGTACTTACGCAGTGCCGCGATCTGGGCGGCCATGACGGCCAACTCGGATTGCGCCATGGCGATGTCGATGTCGCTCTTGGCGTTCTTGAGCGCTTCCTCGGCAGCCGCCTTGGCCTTGGCGGCCTTCTCGTCGTCGAGGTCCTTGCCGCGAATGGCGGTGTCGGACAGCACGGTGACGGCGTTGGGCTGCACTTCGAGAATGCCGCCGGCCACGAAGACGAACTCTTCGCCGCCGTCGGCCGTTTCGATGCGCACCGCACCGGGCCGAATGCGCGTGATCAGCGGGGTGTGGCGCGGATAGATGCCGAGCTCACCGGCTTCACCGGGCAGCGCGACGAACTTGGCTTCGCCCGAGAAGATCGACTCTTCCGCGCTGACCACGTCCACATGAATGGTGTTTGCCATCTTTTTTCCTTTGCCGTTCTATGGAGAACATCGGAAAGCAAGCAGTCGGCCGTCTGGTGAGGCGCCGCGCACAGCCGTACATGGGTACGGCGGGCACGGCAACGAAGCCAGGCGGTCGAATGCGCCGCTTTACGCGACCTTCTTGGCCTTTTCGAACGCTTCGTCGATGCCGCCCACCATGTAGAACGCTTGTTCCGGCAGGTGGTCGGCTTCGCCGTTCACGATCATCTTGAAACCGCGGATGGTTTCGGCCAGCGGCACGTACTTGCCAGGCGAGCCCGTGAACACTTCGGCCACGTGGAACGGCTGCGACAGGAAACGCTGGATCTTCCGGGCGCGGGCCACGGCCAGCTTGTCTTCCGGTGCCAGTTCGTCCATGCCCAGAATCGCGATGATGTCGCGCAGTTCCTTGTAGCGCTGCAGCGTGCCTTGCACGGCGCGGGCCACGTTGTAGTGCTCTTCGCCGACCACGTTCGGGTCGAGCTGGCGCGAGGTCGAGTCCAGCGGGTCCACGGCGGGGTAGATACCCAGCGAAGCGATGTCACGCGACAGCACCACGGTGGAGTCAAGGTGGGCGAAGGTGGTGGCGGGCGACGGGTCGGTCAAGTCGTCGGCAGGGACGTACACGGCCTGGATCGAGGTGATCGAGCCGACCTTGGTCGACGTGATCCGCTCCTGCAGGCGGCCCATTTCCTCGGCCAGCGTCGGCTGGTAGCCCACGGCGGAAGGCATCCGGCCCAGCAGAGCCGACACTTCGGTACCGGCCAGCGTGTAGCGGTAGATGTTGTCCACGAAGAACAGAACGTCACGGCCTTCGTCGCGGAACGACTCGGCGATGGTCAGGCCGGTCAGCGCCACGCGCAGGCGGTTGCCCGGGGGTTCGTTCATCTGGCCGTAGACCATCGACACCTTCGAGTCCTCGAGCTTCTCGAGGTTCACGACGCCGGAGTCGGCCATCTCGTGATAGAAGTCGTTGCCTTCGCGGGTACGTTCGCCCACGCCTGCGAACACCGACAGACCCGAGTGAGCCTTGGCGATGTTGTTGATGAGTTCCATCATGTTCACGGTCTTGCCCACGCCGGCGCCACCGAACAGGCCCACCTTGCCGCCCTTGGCGAACGGGCAGACAAGGTCGATCACCTTGATGCCGGTTTCGAGCAGGTCCTGCGAAGGCGACAGTTCGTCGTACGCGGGAGCCTTGCGGTGGATGGAAGCGGTGAGCTCCTGGCCCACGTCGCCGCGCTCGTCGATCGGGCGGCCCAGCACGTCCATGATGCGGCCGAGGGTGGCCTTGCCGACCGGCACGGTGATGGGAGCGCCGGTGTTGGTCACGACCAAGCCGCGACGCAGGCCGTCGGACGAGCCCAGTGCAATGGTGCGCACCACGCCGTCGCCGAGCTGCTGCTGAACTTCGAGGGTCAGCCCGCCGCCTTCGAACTTCAAGGCGTCGTAGACCTTGGGCATCTGGTCACGCGGGAACTCCACGTCGACCACGGCGCCGATACATTGGACAATTTTTCCTTCAGCCATGGCGTTTCCTTCTGGATGGATCTCAATAAATTTGCGACAGGTTCTTGCAGAAGCGTCCTGCTGCCAAAACGGGCCGCTTTTGCAAGAAAGCCGGACAGGCCGGCATCCTTGAATTTCTCTTTGCAGTCTTCGCTGTCAGTACTTCATCAGCACTTCATGGCCGTCGCCTGTGCGGCGAAAGCGTCCGAAGCAGCCTTGCAGGCCTGGCCCAGTGCAGCCTTGTCGGCGCCCATCGAAGCCCAGGTGGCCTTCGTCTGGTCGAGGCTTGCCTTCATGGCGTCGGCAGCAGCACCGCTTTGCGAAGCGACGCAGGTCTGCACCTTGGCCAGGTAGTCGTTGCATTCCTGCGGCAGATCGGCGGCGGATGCCGTCGGAGCTGCGGCGGGAGCAGCCGCCGGCGCTGCTGCAGGAGCGGGCGCGGGTGCCGGAGCGGGCGCTGCAGGTGCAGCGGCTGGAGCCGGTGCAGGCGCGGGCGCCTCTTCCTTCTTGGAGCAGGCGGTCAGAACGGCAGCAACAGCCACCAGAGCAAGCATCTTCTTCATTTTGCGCAGAGTCCCCTAAAAAAGGCCTTGGGTTATCAGGAGCGCAGAACGCCCCTGATCAGCAACGCGGCCTGTTGCATTGCCTCGATCAAACGCCCGCGGCAGCGGCCGCGCCGGACACGATTTCCGACAGTTCCTTCGTGATGCCGGCCTGGCGGGTCTTGTTGTAGACCAGCTTCAGCTCGTTGATCACGTTGCCTGCGTTGTCGGTCGCGGCCTTCATGGCCACCATGCGCGCCGAATGCTCGGACGCCATGTTCTCGGCCACGGCCTGGTACACCAGCGATTCCACGTAGCGCACCAGCAACTCGTCGATCACGCTCTGCGCATCGGGCTCGTAGATGTAGTCCCACGAGTGATGCGCCGGATCGGCCTGCAGCGTCTCGGCCTTCAGCGGCAGGAGCTGTTCCACCATCGGCTCTTGCTTGATGGTGTTGATGAACTTCGTGTAGCACAGGTACACCGCCGACAGCTTGCCTTCGGCGTAGGCGTCCAGCAGCGTCTTGACCGGCCCGATGAGCTTGTCCAGATGCGGCGTGTCGCCCAGCTGCGTCACATGGGCCACCACGCGGGCGCCGATGCGGTTCAGGAAACCCAGCCCCTTGTTGCCGATGGCGACCGACTCCACCACGTTGCCTGCGGACTGCGCTTCGCGCAGCTTGCTGGTGACAGCACGCAGCAGGTTGGTGTTCAGGCCGCCGCACAGGCCCTTGTCGCTGGTCACGATGATGAAGCCGACGCCCTTGGCGTCGTTCGTCTTCATGAAAGCGTGGGTGTACTCCGGGTTCGCCTTGCCGAGGTTGGCTGCGATGTTGCGGATCTTTTCGCTGTAGGGGCGAGCGGCGCGCATGCGATCCTGCGCCTTGCGCATCTTGGAAACCGAGACCATTTCCATGGCCTTGGTGATCTTCTTGGTGTTCTCCACCGATTTGATCTTGCCGCGGATTTCCTTACCAGCTGCCATGAGAGCTCCTTCTTGCGTCGGTCAAGGCGTCGATCAGGCGAACGACTTCTTGAACGAGGTGACGGCGGCCAGCAGTTCGGCTTCCGATTCCTTGTCCAGAGCCTTGGCCTTCTCGATCTTGTCGAGCAGCGCGGCGTGGCTGGACTTCAGGAACTGGTGCAGGCCGTGCTCGAAAGGCAGCACCTGCTTGATTTCGAGGTCGTCCATGAAGCCCTTGTTCACGGCGAACAGCGACGCGCCCATCAGCGAGATCGACAGCGGGCTGTATTGCGGCTGCTTCAGCAGTTCGGTCACGCGGGCACCGCGGTCGAGCTGCTTGCGGGTGGCTTCGTCGAGGTCGGAAGCGAACTGCGCGAACGCAGCCAGCTCACGGTACTGCGCCAGGTCGGTACGGATACCGCCGGAGAGGCCCTTGATGATCTTCGTCTGGGCCGACGAACCCACGCGCGACACCGAGATACCGGCGTTGATGGCGGGGCGGATACCTGCGTTGAACAGGTTGGTTTCCAGGAAGATCTGGCCGTCGGTGATCGAGATCACGTTGGTCGGAACGAAGGCGGACACGTCGCCGGCTTGCGTTTCGATGATCGGCAGCGCGGTCAGCGAACCGGTCTTGCCCTTGACTTCACCCTTGGTGAAGGCTTCGACGTAGTCGGCGTTCACGCGGGCTGCGCGCTCGAGCAGACGGCTGTGGAGGTAGAACACGTCGCCGGGGTAGGCTTCGCGGCCCGGGGGACGACGCAGCAGCAGCGACACCTGGCGGTAGGCGACGGCCTGCTTCGACAGGTCGTCATAGACGATCAGCGCGTCTTCGCCGCGGTCGCGGAAGTATTCGCCCATCGTGCAGCCCGAGTAGGCCGCGACGTACTGCATTGCAGCCGATTCCGATGCCGAAGCCGCGACCACGATCGTGTAGTCCATGGCACCGGCTTGTTCCAGTGCGCGCACCACGTTCTTGATCGACGAAGCCTTCTGGCCGATCGCGACGTAGACGCAGGTCATGTTCTGACCCTTCTGGTTGATGATCGCGTCGATCGCCACGGCGGTCTTGCCGGTCTGGCGGTCGCCGATGATCAGCTCGCGCTGGCCGCGGCCCACGGGCACCATCGAGTCGATGGACTTCAGGCCGGTCTGCATCGGCTGGTCGACCGACTTGCGGGCGATCACGCCCGGTGCGACCTTCTCGATCACGTCCGTCATCTTGGCGTTCACCGGGCCCTTGCCGTCGATCGGCTGGCCCAGGGCGTTCACCACGCGGCCGATGAGCTCGGGGCCCACCGGCACTTCCAGGATGCGGCCCGTGCACTTGACGGTGTCGCCTTCGGAGATGTGCTCGTACTCGCCCAGAATCACGGCGCCGACCGAGTCGCGCTCGAGGTTCAGGGCCAGACCGAACGACGGAACGCCGTCGGCAGTGGCCGGGAACTCCAGCATTTCGCCCTGCATCGCGTCGGACAGGCCGTGGATGCGCACGATGCCGTCGGTCACCGACACCACGGTGCCTTCGTTGCGGATGTTGGCACTGACCCCGAGGCCCTCGATGCGGCTCTTGATCAGCTCGGAAATTTCTGCGGGATTGAGTTGCATGACTCTTTCCTTCTTTCTTTGTAAGGGGCCGGGAGCCGTCAGGCCACCAGCGCAACTTTCATTTGTTCAAGGCGCGCTTTGACGGAGGTGTCGAGCACCTCGTCGCCGACCACCACACGGATGCCGCCGATCAGTTCAGGCTCTTGGCGAACCGTGACCTGGAGCTTGCGACCGAAGCGCTTCTCGAGCGCGGCCGACACGTTGGCCAGTGCCGCGGCGTCGATCGGGAAGGCGCTGTAGACCACGGCGTCGGACGAACCGCTCTTCGCGTTGGCGAGTGCCCGGAACTGCTTCGCAATTTCCGGCAGCACCGAAAAGCGCCCGTTCTCGAGGAGCGCGGACAGGAAGTTCTGGGCAGGAGCGGCCAGCGGTGCACCGAATGCACCGGCGACCACGCCGATCACCTGTTCGGCCGTGGCCTTCGGGTTCTCGGCGAACTGCTGGAGCTCCGGATTGGCCGCGATGGCGGCAATCTTTTCGAGCCAGGCGCTGGTTCCGGCAACGTCGGACGACGAAGCCTTGAAGAGCGCCTCGGCGTAGGGGCGTGCAATGGTGGCGAGTTCTGCCATGGCTTCTATCAGAGTTCGGTCTGCAGACGGGCGAGCAAATCGGCGTGAACGCCCGCATTCACTTCCTTGCGCAGAATCTGCTCCGCGCCCTTGACTGCCAGTGCCGCGACCTGCTCGCGCAGGGCTTCACGGGCCTTCAGTGCCTGCTGTTCGGCTTCGGCGCGTGCGGCTGCAACGATCTTGTTGCCTTCCTCGGTCGCGCGGGCCTTGGCCTCTTCAACGATGGCCTGGGCGCGACGTTCGGCGTCGGCAAGACGTTGTGCGGACTCGTTGCGGGCCTGGCCCAGTTCGGCTTCCACGCGCTTGTTGGCGGCGGAAAGCTCGGACTTGGCCTTGTCGGCTGCAGCGAGGCCTTCGGCGATCTTGGCAGCGCGTTCGTCCAGCGCCTTCGCGATCGGCGGCCACACGTACTTCATCGTGAACCCGACCAGGATCAGGAACACGATCATCTGAACGATCAGGGTACCGGTAATGCTCACTTTTCACCCTCTCTATGGGATTGAATCGAAGCCATTCGCTAGCAGGCTAGAGAACGACGACGCAGGTCCGACGAGAAAGACTTACTTCGGCAGGTTGGCGATTTGCGACAGGAACGGGTTGGCCGTTGCGAACCACAGGGCGATACCGGTGCCGATAATGAACGCGGCGTCGATCAGACCAGCCAGCAGGAACATCTTGGTCTGGAGTTCACCCATGAGTTCGGGCTGACGTGCGGCCGACTCGAGGTACTTGCTGCCCATGATGCCGATGCCGATACATGCGCCCACAGCGCCCAGACCGATGATCAGGCCGGCGGCCAGTGCAACAAAGCTAATAACTTCCATGATGACTCCTAGAGGACTTTGGTTGAAGAGAAAACAAAAAAACTAAAACGAAAACAGGCGATCAGTGGTGATCGTGGGCCTGGCCGATGTAGACCAGCGCCAGCATCATGAACACGAAGGCTTGCAGCGTGATGATCAGGATGTGGAAGATGGCCCAGGCCGTGCCCGCGATGATGTGGCCGATGGCCAAACCGATGCCCGTGGCCGACAGCGACCAGGCACCGCCCATCAGCGCGATCAGCAGGAAGATCAGTTCGCCGGCATACATGTTGCCGAACAGCCGCATGCCGTGCGAGACGGTCTTGGCGACGAACTCGATCATCTGCATGGCGAAGTTGAACGGATACAGCGCCCAATGATTGCCGAACGGTGCGGTGAAGAGCTCGTGCACCCAGCCGCCCAGGCCCTTGATCTTGATGTTGTAGTACAGGCACACCAGCAGCACGGCAACCGACATGCCCATCGTCACCGAGAGGTCGGCCGTGGGCACGACGCGCAGGTAGGCGTGATGCGGATCTTCGCCCGCGATGCCGAAGATCTTGGCCCAGATCGCCGGGAACAAGTCCACGGGGAACAGGTCCATCGCGTTCAGCAGGAAGATCCAGACGAAGATGGTGAGCGCCAGCGGAGCGACGAACTTGCGGCTCGCGGCGTTGTGAACGATGCCCTTGGCTTGCTGGTCGACCATTTCGACCAGGAGCTCGACGGCTGCTTGAAAACGCCCCGGAACGCCCGAAGTAGCCTTGCGGGCAGCCAGCCAGAGCAACCAGCAACCCAGGATGCCCAGTGCGATCGAGAAAAAGAGCGAGTCGAAATTGAAAACCGAAAAGTCGGCAACACCTCCGGGCTTGGAGCTTTGCAGGTGCGTCAAGTGGTGAATGATGTATTCACCCGCGGTCTGACCATGTTCCGCAGCGTTTTCAGCAGCCATTCAGTTACTCGTCTCTATGTTGCCGGCGCCGGGGCGAGAACATCACCGCCAACCAGGCCGCCTTCATTGTCACCACCAAGCCGACCAGCATTGCAGGCCAGCTCAGCGCCGTTATCAGCCTTGGCGCCGCGAACAACATCGCAAGCGACAAGGCCATCTTGACCATTTCCCACAGGAAGAACCCGACCACCGCAGTGCCCGGATTCAGGGAAGAAAACTGGCCGGTCAGCCCGCGTGCGAACACCGCAGCAGGAATGACCACTGCGATCGCGCCGTAAGCGGCGGACCAACCCAGATTTTGCCTCCCCGTCAGACCCCAGGCGGCCAAAGCCACCAGCAGACCGACAACCAACTGCCCCGCGACGACCCGCCATGGGGAAATCGAGGGATGCCTTGCTCGCAGTTCACGCGCCTCATCGGCGGTCAACGGCTTGAATTCCGTGTCGAGGTCTTCGGCGACCCCTTCATCGTGTCGGGCGATTGTTTTCATTTCGAATGAAGCCCGGATGACGACCCAGAATTTCTACAAAGCCATTGATTATAAGTAAAAACCCAGCCCGTCCGGCCACTTGGGCTGTCGCCGTTGCAAATCAGGGCCGCGCCGGCTGACGAGAACCCGACCTGGCGCGCGCAACCATAATTCGCGCATGGACCCTTTCACCGCCGCACTCCCCACCACACTCTGCTACCTCGACGGCGAATACACCGCCGTCAAGGATGCCAAGGTCAGCGTGCTCGACCGCGGCTTCATTTTCGGCGACGGCGTCTATGAAGTCGTTCCCGTCTACGGCGGCCAGCCTTTCTGCTTTGAAGAACACATGGCGCGGCTCGATCGATCGCTGGCCGAGTTGCAGATCGCCAATCCGCTCACGCTGGCCGAGTGGCGCGGCATCGTGATGCGCCTGATCGCGACGGGCGGCGATGCACCGCAGGCCGTCTACTTCCAGGTCACGCGCGGCGTTGCGCCGCGCGACCATGCGATGGTCAAGGGCCTCCGGCCTACCGTCTTCGTGATGGTGAACCCGCTGCCGCCGGTGTCCGATGCCGTGCGCGCCAAGGGCGTGGCTTGCGTCACCGCCGACGACTTCCGCTGGCAGAAGGCCCACATCAAGAGCACCAGCCTGCTGGGCGCAGTGCTCGCCCGGCAGATCAGTGTCGAGGCCGGCGCGGCGGAGACCGTCATGTTCCGCGGCGACTGGCTCAGCGAGGCATCATCGAGCAACGTATGGATCGTGAAGGATGGCGTGCTGACGGGCCCGCCCAAGGACAACCTGGTGCTTACCGGCATCCGCTACGGCCTGCTCGAGCGCCTGTGCCAGGAACAAGGCATTCCCTTTGCGCTGCGGCGCGTGTCGCGCGATGAGGTGTTCGGCGCCGACGAACTGATCATGTCCTCGGCCAGCAAGGAAGTGCTGCCGGTCGTCACGCTCGACGGCAAGGCCATTGGGAATGGCCGGCCCGGCCCCATCTACGAGTGCTTGTATGCAGCCTACCAGCAGGCCAAGCAACGCAACGCTGAGAAGCAAGGAGCCCCGGCATGACCGAGAACACCACCGACGCAGTCGCCACGCCCATCCCCGATCCGCGCAAGGAGTCGCTGATCGAATACCCCTCCCAGTTCCCGATCAAGGTCATGGGCGTCAAGGCCGACGGCTTCGTGCATGCCATCACCCAGATCGCCGAGCGCTTCGATCCGGTGTTCGACGCCACCACGGTCGAGCTTCGCGACAGCAAGGCCGGCAACTACCTGGGCGTGACCATCACCGTGACCGCCACCAGCCGCGAGCAGCTCGACGACCTCTATCGCGCCCTTTCGGCGCACCCGTCGGTCAAGGTCGTTCTCTGAGCAAGCCGCGATGACGGTGGCCGAGCAACCGATCAGCACCGCCATCGCACTGCGCTGGCTGGGCCGCGCCGGCTATGCCGACACTTTGGCGGCAATGAAGCAGTTCACGCTCGAGCGGACGCCGGAAACGTCCGATGCGCTATGGATCTGCGAGCACGCGCCCGTGTTCACCCAGGGCCTCGCGGGCAAGCAGGACCACATCCTGAACCCCGGCGAGATTCCCGTGGTGCAGACCGACCGCGGCGGGCAGGTCACCTTCCATGGTCCCGGCCAGGTGGTCGGCTATCCGCTGATCGACTTGCGCCGCGCCGGCTACTACGTGAAGGAATACGTCTACCGGATCGAGGAGTCGGTGCTGCGCACGCTCGCGCACTTCGGCGTGACGGGCCACCGCGTGCCGGGCGCGCCGGGCATCTACGTGCGGCTGGACGACCCGTTCTCGCATGCCGCGCTGACCGGCCCCCTGCCCGCCGGCGACCCGTTCCGGGGGCTCGGCAAGATCGCCGCACTGGGCATCAAGGTGAGCCGCCATGCCACCTACCACGGCGTGGCGCTCAACGTGGAGATGGACCTCGAACCCTTCTCGCGGATCAACCCATGTGGCTATGCGGGGCTGCAAACGGTCGATCTTTCTACAATCGGGGTCCAAACCACATGGGAAGACGCTGCCCGGGTCCTGAGCCAGAAGCTCACCACCTACCTGGCGCCTTAGCAATCCAATGAGCACCACCGAAGTCGTCCGCGACGCACAAAGCGCCGAAAACTACAACCCCCTGGCCAAGCAGAAGGCCGCGGCCAAGCTGTCGCGCATCCCCGTCAAGGTGGTTCAGGGCGAAGTGCTCAAGAAGCCCGAGTGGATCCGCGTGAAGGCCGGCAGCCCCACCACCCGCTTCTACGAGATCAAGCAGATCCTGCGCGAAAGCAACCTGCACACGGTCTGCGAAGAAGCCTCCTGCCCGAACATCGGCGAATGCTTCGGCAACGGCACGGCCACCTTCATGATCATGGGCGACAAGTGCACGCGCCGTTGCCCCTTCTGCGACGTGGGCCACGGTCGCCCCGACCCGCTCGACAAGGACGAGCCGCTCAACCTTGCCAAGACCATCGCGAAGCTGCGCCTCAAGTACGTGGTGATCACCAGCGTCGACCGCGACGACCTGCGCGATGGCGGCAGCCAGCATTTCGTCGATTGCATCACCCACATCCGCGAGCTCTCGCCGATGACGCAGATCGAGATCCTGGTGCCCGACTTCCGCGGCCGCGACGACCGCGCGCTCGAGATCCTCAAGGCCGCGCCGCCGGACGTGATGAACCACAACCTCGAAACCGCGCCGCGCCTCTACAAGGAAGCGCGCCCCGGCAGCGACTACCAGTTCAGCCTGAACCTGCTCAAGAAGTTCAAGGCGCTGCACCCCGGCGTGCCGACCAAGAGCGGCATCATGGTGGGGCTGGGCGAAACCGATGAAGAAATCCTGCAGGTGATGCGCGACATGCGCGCGCATGACATCGACATGCTGACCATCGGCCAGTACCTGTCGCCGTCGGGCTCGCACCTGCCGGTGCGACGCTACGTGCACCCCGACACCTTCAAGATGTTCGAGGAAGAGGCCTACAAGATGGGCTTCAGCCACGCGGCCGTGGGTGCGATGGTGCGGTCGAGCTATCACGCGGACCAGCAGGCCGGACATGTTCTGGCGGCCGGCACGCCAGCTCACGATTGAACACGTCCGCGGTTGCTGTGAAGGCCGCCGCTGTGACCGGGCGCCCGTTGCGCATCCTGATTGCGATGTGCTACCTCGTGCACCGCACGGGCGCGGAAATGTTCACCCGGGATCTTGCACTGTGGCTGCGGCGGCGCGGGCATGCCGTCACCATTTTTGCAACGGCGTTCGGAGACATGGCAGACGAGTTGCGCCACGCGTCGATCGCATGCATCACCGATGTGGCCGACATGGCCGCGCGGCCCGACGTGATCATCGGCAACACCCATCATGAGACGGTGCGCGCCCTGCTCCACTTTCATGACGTGCCCGTTCTCACGATCTGCCACGACCGCAGCGACGAGCACGGCCGGCCCCCCCAGTTTTCGCAGGTGGTGCGCCATATCGCAGTCGACGAGAACTGCGCCGAGCGGCTGGTGCACGAGTTCGGCATCGGGCGCGAGCAGATCGAACTGATCCAGAACGGGGTCGATCTTGCACGCTTTCTGCCGCGTTCCCCCTTGCCCGCCGCGGCGCGCACGGCGCTGGTCTTCAGCAACTATGCATCGCACGATGCCCAACTCGAGGAGATTCGCGCCGCATGCACGGAGCGCGGCCTCGCACTGGACGTGATCGGCAGCGGTACCGGCAACCACCTGCCAGACCCGTCCAGCGCACTGGGCCGCTACGACATCGTGTTCGGCAAGGGACGCTGTGCCACGGAGGCGCTGGTCACGGGCAATGCCGTGGTGGTGCTCGATCCCAGCTCGGGCATGGGTGAAATGGTGTCGGCCGCCACTGTGGCGCACGCGCGGCGCTGGAACTTCGGCAGGGCGCTGATGACCCGGCCGATCACGCGGCAGAACGTGATGGCCGAGCTCGACAAGTTCGACGCGCAGGATGCAGGGGAGGCTGCGGCCTGGATGCGCGCGCACGGAGGGCTGGATGCGACGCTGTCCGCACTCGAAGCCTGCGTGCGGCGGGTGACCGAGGGCCGGGCCATCATTGCTGTGCCCGCGGAGCAGCGTACGCGCGAGATGGCCCGCTACATGGACGACTGGATTCGGCGCGGAAGCGCCACCACAGCGCATCTCGGCGTCGCGTCGCTGCATCAGCACATCGCAGGCCTGCAGCAGGCATTCAACGACCAGCAGCGCGCACACCTGGGCCAGATCGAGGTCTGGCGCGCCGAGACTCGGCGGCAGGCGGAACACGCCGAAGCGCTGGCATTGCGGTTGCAAGCAGCCGAAGCCGCGCTGGCCATGCAGCAAAGGGACGCGGAGTCCGTGATGGCCGCGGCGTCAGCGGCTCAAGCCGCCCTCACTGCGCGCCTGGACGACGCCCGTTCGCGCCTGGCCGATGTCGAACGGCAGGCGCTCGACTCCGCCGCGGGCGCTGATGCGCAGCTGCGCGAGGTCTATGCGAGCCGGTCCTGGCGCGTTACCGCTCCGCTGCGGCAAATTTCCACCTTCATACAGGCCAGAGTTCAGCGCCAATGAAACACCTGCTGATCGCCGCGCATCCCGGACACGAGCTCCTGCTCTGGAAATGGCTTCGGATCGAGCGGCCGGATGTCGTGGTGCTCACCAATGGCGCCGGATCGAACGACGCACCGCGGCTGGACCCCACGGCCGACAACCTGGTGCAAGCAGGCGCGAGCTGGATCCCTGAGGTGATATCGCCCGTGGCCGATGCCGACATCTATCGCGCGCTGCTGGACGGCGAGGCAGACATGTTCGCGCAATGGGTCCAGCGCCTGACGACCTATGTGATTTCGCAGGGCATCGAGTGCATCGTGGCGGACGAAGCGGAGGACTACAACCCTTCCCATGACCTGTGCCGCTTGCTGGCCAATCAGGTCGCAGGGCAGGCGGCGGCGCGCGGCCATCCGGTCCGGTCTCTCGGCTATCCCACCGTCGGCCATCCCAGCCCGCCGGCGCGACTCGCGGTCGAAAACCATTTCGTGGTCGAACTCGATCCGCAGGAGCTGCAGGCCAAGCTGGCCGACATGCACGGCTACGCCCGGCGCTTCGGCGGACAGTTGCAGCGGGAGCTCGACGGCTTCATTGCGGAGTTCGGTGCAGAGGCGTATGGCAGGGAGTGCCTCTTTGCCGCACGTCCCACCCGCTACGAGCAGGCAGAAGCGCCCGTCTCCAAGCCGTTCTTCGAGATTGCGGGCGAACAGCGCGTCGCGGCCGGGGTCTACAAGCATGTCATTCGTGGCGCGCACCTGCAGGCCGTGGCCGACCGGCTGCGCTGCGATGTTCGCTGAAGCATCGATGCGCACTGATGCGCCTCGCACCCTGTGGCTCACCGGCCTGTCCGGAGCAGGCAAGACCACCCTGGCCCGTGCGCTGGCGACGGCACTGAAAGACACGGGGCGCCGCTGCGCCGTGCTGGACGGCGACGCGTTGCGCCGCGGCCTGAACCGGGATCTCGGCTTCAGCCCCGAGGCGCGCCGCGAGAACATCCGCCGTACCGCCGAGGTCGCGGGGCTGATGAACGATGCAGGCCTGATTGTCATTGCGGCGCTGATTTCCCCCTTGCGGGCGGATCGGGCCGAGGCACGCTCGATCGTGGGGGCTCATCGCTTCCTCGAGATCCACGTCAGCACGCCGCTGGACGTGTGCGAGGCGGCGGATGTCAAGGGCCTCTATCGCAAGGCTCGGCTCGGCGAGCTTGCCCAATTTACCGGCATCAGCGCGCCCTACGAGGCACCGCAGACCCCCACGCTGGCAATCGATCCCATGCGGATGAGCCTGGAGCCCGCTGTGGCAAAACTGCTTGCCCTGTTAGGAGACTCGCACACATGAGCAATCGTCCACCCATGCCGGTCATCGTGGGAGCGCCGCGCTCAGGCACGACCCTCCTTCGGCTGATGCTCGACTCCCATCCGGACCTTGCGATTCCGCCCGAGACCAGCTTCGTCGCCGCCATCGCGGCGCTGAACGAGACGGACGGCGATCTTCGCTCCCGCTTTCTGGACACCATCACCGCCTATCCCCCGAGCGCACCCAACTGGCACGACTTCGGCCTCGCGCGCGAAGCACTCGCCGAAGCGGTGCAGGCCCTCGAACCCTTCAGCGTGGCCGACGGATTGCGGTCCTTCTACCGGCTTTACGCGCAGCGCTTCGGCAAGTCGCGCTGGGGCGAAAAGACGCCCGACTATTCGCTTCACGTCGGGACGATCGCTGCACTGTTGCCTGAAGCCCGGTTCGTCCACCTCATCCGCGACGGCCGCGACGTCGCAGCCTCGTGGCGCCAACAGTGGTTCTCCCCGGGCCACGAACCTGAAGTACTGGCGCGCGCATGGGCGGACCGCGTCGAAACGGCCCGTAGCAGCGGCTCCGCTTGCGCCCACTACATCGAGGTGTTCTACGAAGACCTGGTGGCGCGGCCTGAGCCGGTGCTGCGCCGCCTGTGTGATTTCCTGGAACTTGCCTGGTCGAACCAGTTGCTCAAGCATCACGAACGCGCTCCCGAGCGGCTCGAGGAACACCGGGCACGCGTTTCCCTCGACGGCAGTTTCGTGGTGAGCCATGCGCAACGCCTGCACCAGCAACGCAGAACGCTGGAGAGGCCGGGCACCGCGCGCATTGGTTCGTGGCGCGAGACGATGAGCGGCGAGGAGGTGCAGCGGTTCGAAAGCGTCGCGGGCACGCTCCTGGTTCAACTCGGCTACGAACTGCAAGGCACCTGATGACTCGGCAACACGCATTCACGCGCTTCCAAGAGCAGCCGCGTTCTCCATGACCTTCAAGCCGCCTGCAATCGACGAAAGCCCAGCGGGCTCCTGCGGCGGCGAATACGACGCCCCGCTCACCGCGCCCGACCTGTCCCATGCCGTGGTTGGCCTGGGACGCTTTGGCAGCACACACGCGCGCAAGCTCGGCAGCCTCCCGGGCTTCCACCTGCGCGCCGTGGTGGACAGCTCTCCCGCAGCCCGATCCGCAGCCGAACTCGCCGCGCTGCCGCTGCTGTCGGGCATCGACGAGTTGCCGCCCGGCATCGCATCGGCCACTGTGGCCACCAGCGACGGAACCCACGCGGAAGTGGCGATGGCGCTCATGCGCCGCGGTTGCCATGTATTGGTCGAGAAACCGCTCTGCATCGATCGCCGCGACGGCGTGCAGATGCTCAGTACGGCCCAACGATGCGGCGTCGTCCTGAGCACGGGACACATCGAACGTTTCAATCACGCGTTCAATGCGGCCTCGCTGTCATGGATTCGCCGCGCCGCCCTGCACCATCGTGGCAGCGCCCATCCCTTTTTACGATTCCGCCGCTTTTCCTGCCGCGAGGCCGAGGCGGTGGACAGCGTGCTGGATCTGATGGTGCACGATCTCGACCTGCTCGCCTGGCTCTGCGCCATTCCAGCGGACGCGCAAATGCAATTGATCAGCCGGCAGATCGACGCACGCAGCGTCCGTGCCCGGGTGCGACTGGGTGGCTTGGTCGCGGAACTGGAAAGCGGCTACGGCAGCATGCCTCCCGCTGCCCGGCTGCAGGTGTGCAACAGCGGCCGGCAACACGTGCTGGATTTGCGCAAGCCCCGCCGGACGATGGAAGGCGGCGACGACGCGCTGGCTCGCCAGTACCGGGATTTTTACCGCGCCGTGCAGGGCGATGGCAGGCGCATTGCCTCCGGCGCCGACGGTCTCGCCGCCGTCATCCGCGCGTCGCAGGTGCTGCACACATGAAGATCCCGCTGTTCCGTTCGGCGGCTTGCGCCGAACCCATGGCCGCTCGCCTGGTCGAGGCGTGTGCCACCGTCCTGCGCAGCGGCGCCTATGTCCTCGGTCCACAGGTCGGCACATTGGAGTCCAGGCTTTCCGAATTGCTGGAACAGCGCGAGGTGGTGGCGGTGAGCTCGGGTTCCGACGCCCTGCTGCTCGCCCTCAAGAGCCTCGGCATCGGCAGTGCGTCCGGCGGAGATCCGCAGGACGAAGTCCTGCTTCCGTCCTATACCTTCGCCGCATGCGCCGAGGCCGTGATCGGCGCCGGCGCAAGGCCGGTGTTCGTCGACAGTGCAGCCGATGATTTCCTGGTGCCGCTCGCGCATTTCCGGGACGCAAGAACGCCACGCACTCGCGCGATCCTTGCGGTCGGGCTCTTCGGCGATCCCACCGGCCTGCCCGAGGTGGCCGCCTATTGCAGCGACGAACAATTGCACTTGATCGAAGACGTGGCCCAGTGCCTGGGTGCGAGCGCCTGCGGCCCGGACGGACGCGCGCAACCTGCCGGCTGCTGGGGCGATGCAGCGGCGATGAGCTTCTACCCGACCAAGACCCTCGGCGCCGCCGGCGACGCGGGAGCCCTGGCGTTCAAGGACCCGCGGCATGCCGAGAAGGCACGCCTGCTGCGCAATCACGGGTACCAGGACGGGCTCCACACATGCCTGGGGCAGAACAGCCGCATGGACGAATTGCAGGCGTGCCTCCTTCAGGTGGCTCTGGAAGACTTCCCTCACGCCATTGCCCGGCGCCGCGCCATCGCCACACGCTACCTCAAGGCGTGGGCCGGCTGCGCGATGCGATTGCCGCGAGACGCTGCAGGCCATGCCTGGAACTATTTCGTCGTGGTGCTACATAGCCACCATGAGCGGAATGCGCTTGCGGTCCAATTGGCGACAAAGGGAATCGCCACCCGCATCTACTATGAACAGCCGCTGCACCTGCACGGAGGGCTGCAGGGCTGGCGAGGCGAGCGCGTTCTGCCGCACAGCGAGCGGCTGGCTCGCTGTTCGCTGGCTCTGCCGCTTTACCCGATGCTCAGCGACGAGGAAATCGACTACATCGCTCACACCGTACGACAGGCCGTCGGCAACATAAACACGCAGGGTCAGACATGAACACGATGCAGGAGTTCGGGACCATCCCCGAGTTGATTCACGAACACGCAGTGCAAGCGCCGGGAAGCCCGGCGCTGGCCGACCCCGCCCGAAGCCTGACCTACGGCGCACTCGACGCCCTGATGGACCGCATTGCAGCCACCCTGCAAAAGGGCGGGCTCCAGCCCGGCGATGCGATCGCGATCTGCGCGTCTTCCTCGGTGAACTATGCGGCGGTTTTCCTGGGTGCTCTGCGCGCCGGTGTCGCAGTCGCGCCGCTGGCGCCCGGGTCAACGCCCGCCAGCCTGGCCCGCATGATCGAGGATGCCGATGCGCGCGTTCTCTTCACCGACGCCTCGGCGACCGAGGTCGTCGGCCCGGCGAAGGAAGGCGGCATTCCGCGCGTGGCGCTCGACGGCTCCGCCGCCGGGCAGAGCCTCGAGAGCTGGCTGGCGCCCGTGGGCGCACAGCCGAGCGCCGTCGACACGCAGCCTTCGTGGCCCTTCAACATCATCTACTCGTCGGGCACCACCGGCGAACCCAAGGGCATCGTGCAGGGCCACGGCATGCGCTGGGCCCACGTGCAGCGCGGCGCCAAGTATGGCTACGGGCCCGACACCGTCACACTGCTGTCGACGCCGCTTTACTCCAACACCACGCTGGTGGTGTTCTTCCCGACGCTCGCCTTCGGCGGCTGCGTGGTGCTGATGCCCAAGTTCGACGCGCTCGGCTACCTGCAACTGGCCGAGCAGCGCCGCGTGACTCACACGATGCTGGTGCCGGTGCAGTACCAGCGCCTGATGGCGCATCCGCGCTTCGATGCGCATGACCTCTCGTCGTTCCGCTTCAAGTTCAGCACCAGCGCGCCCTTCAATGCCGCGCTCAAGGCCGACGTGCTCAAACGCTGGCCGGGCGGGCTGATCGAGTTCTACGGCATGACCGAAGGCGGCGGCACATGCATCCTCGAAGCCCATCTGCATCCCGACAAGCTGCACACCGTGGGCAGCCCGGCCGAGGGCAGCGACATCCGTCTGATCGACGAGGACGGCCAGGAGATCCCGCGCGGCGACACCGAGCGCGCCGGCGAGGTGGTGGGCCATTCGGCCGGCATGATGACCGGCTACCACCGCCAGCCCGCAAAGACGCGCGAGGCCGAATGGTTCGATGCGAGCGGCAAGCGCTTCATCCGCACCGGCGACGTCGGGCGCTTCGACGCCGACGGCTTCCTGACCCTGTTCGATCGCAAGAAGGACATGATCATCAGCGGGGGCTTCAACATCTATCCGAGCGACCTGGAGACCGTGCTGCGGGGCCATGCCGCCGTGGCCGACGCCGCGGTGATCGGCGTGCCCTCGGAGCAATGGGGCGAAACGCCGGTGGCCTTCGTGGTGCGCCGCGATGGCGATGGCACCACCGAAGACGCGCTGCTGCAATGGACCAACGCCCAGCTTGGCAAGACGCAGCGCCTGGCGCGCCTTCATTTCATCGACGAACTGCCGCGCAGCGCGATCGGCAAGGTCCTCAAGCGCGAACTGCGTGAACTCGTCGGCCGCTGAATCACCGGCGAGGGCGCCGACCGAACAGGGCGGCGGCAACGGGCTGCTGTGGGTGCTGGCCGCCGTCGCGGTGCTGTTCGGGTTCCTGCGCCCGCGCGCCCCGATGGAATGGCTGCGGCTGGTCGACTGGCAGACCGTGGGCGCGCTCGCGGGCCTGCTCGCCATTACCCAGGGCGTGGAAAAAAGCGGCATGCTGCAGGCCGCCGCGCAGCGCCTGCTGGCACGCACGCACAGCCAGCGCAGCCTTGCGCTGCTGCTGACCGCCAGCGCGGCGCTGCTCTCCGCGCTGGTGACCAACGACGTGAGCCTGTTCCTGCTGGTGCCGCTCACACGCGTGCTCGCCAACCAGGCGCACCTGCCGCTCGCGCGGCTCGTGGTGCTCGAAGCGTTGGCCGTCAATGCGGGCTCTGCCCTCACGCCCATCGGCAATCCGCAGAACCTGTACCTCTGGCACCGCTCGGGCGAGAGCTTCGTTGCGTTCATGGGAATGATGCTGCCGACCGTGGCGGCGATGCTGTTCTGGCTCTTCGCGGCAGTCTGGCTGCTGGTGCCGCGCACGCCCATTGCGCTCAAACCCGAGGCCGAGGCCGCGCCGGTACAGCCGCGCCTCCTTGCACTGGCCGGGGTTCTGTTCATCGGCTTCGTGGTCGCGCTCGACAGGCACTGGCTGCTGGCGGGCCTGGGCGTGGTGTTCGCGGTGTTCCTGGTCTCGTATCCGCGCGTGCTGCGCGGCATCGACTGGGCCCTGCTGGCGATCATCGCGCTGATGTTCGTGGACCTGCGGCAACTGGCGGAACTGCCCGCCATCGTGGCGCTGCTGAACCATTGGCCCATCACGGAGGGATGGCGCGCCTATCTCGCGGCCATCGTGGCGTCGCAGTTCATCAGCAACGTGCCGGCCGCGATCCTGCTCGACGGACATGTGCGCGATCTGCCCGCGCTGGCTGCCGGTGTGAGCGTGGGCGGCTTCGGCTGCGTGCTGGGCTCGCTGGCCAACCTGATCGCCTTGCGGCTCGCCAGGGTGCCGCACGGGCTGCGCGAGTTCCACCGCATCAGCATTCCGTTCCTGCTGGTGTGCGCGGGTTCGGCGCTACTGCTGCGGCTGGGATGACAGCCGCAGGATGCCGCACGACAATCCGATCCTGCCGATGCAAGCCCCGTCCCCGCATTTCCACACCGAGCCGCACGGCCTCTCGCTGCGCGACTACGGCGCCTCGCGCGGCAGCCACGCGCACGACCACTTCCAGGTGCTGATCGGCCTCGCCGGCGTGCTCGAACTCGAAGTGGAAGGCCGCGGTGCGCGGGTCGGCGCCGGCGACGCACGGGTGGTGTTGCCCGGCGATCGGCACGACTTCGAATCGCGCATCGGCAGCCGCTGCCTGGTGCTCGACACCCGCCATCCGGCGTGGGGGCGCTGCGGCGAGCGCACACCCGCCGATGCTTCTCGGCTGCATGCACTGGCGCAGTATCTCGCGCTGTGTGCGCAACATCCGGACGCTTCCGTGTTGACGCTGCAACACGGCCCCGCACTGTTGCTCGAAGCCTGGGGCGCACCGGTCGCCACCCCCGCGCGAAGCCGCCGCATCGACTGGACCGCGCTCGCCGCGTGGGCACGCTCGCACTGGCACCAGCCGTTGGGCGTTGCCGACCTCGCGGCGGTGGTGTGCCTGAGCCCTGGCCAGTTCGCACAGCGCTGCCGCGACGAGCAAGGCGTGCCTGCGATGCACTGGCTGCGCACGATGCGCCTTGCGCATGCGCGCGAACTGCGCCTGGCCGGCGTGGGCGTGGCGGAGTCGGCACGCCGCACGGGCTACCGCTCGCCCTCCGCGCTCACGGCCGCATTGCGCAGGCTCGATCGCTGAACTGAGCGGCATCGCGGCTGCGCGACGATTCACCGGCGCCTGGCGACGACGGCGCCGCTTAAGCTCGGTGCAATGTCGCCCACGCTCCTTGCCCTTGCCGCCATTGCGCTGTGGGCCACGCTCGCCTCGCTAGGCACCGCGCTTTCGCACCTGCCGCCGTTCCTGCTGACCGGCCTCGCGCTGATCATCGGCAGCATTCCCAGCTGGCCGCTGGTGCTGCGCGACCGCGGCGCCTGGCGCGTGCCGCCGCGCACGCTGGCGCTGGGCATCTACGGCCTGTTCGGCTTTCACTTTCTGCTTTTCATCGCGCTGCGGCACGCCCCGCCGGTGGAAGCCAACCTGGTCAACTACCTGTGGCCGCTCTTCATGGTGGTGCTCGCGCCGGCGCTGCTGCCGGGCCTGACGCTGCGGCCGCTGCACCTGATGGCCGCCTTGCTGGGTTTCGCGGGTGCGGCGATCGCCATCCTCGGGGCACGCGGGGGCGCCGTTTCCGTTCCCGGCGCCTCGGCCTGGGGCTTCCTGCCGGCGCTGGGCTCTGCCTTCATCTGGGCCAGCTATTCGCTCTGGACGAAGCGCGTGGCGGCGTTCCCGACCTCGGCGATCGGCCTGTTCGGCCTGGTCTCCGGCGTGTTGTCACTCGGCTGCCACGCACTGCTCGAGACCTCGGTCGTGCTCTCCGCGAAAGACTGGCTGCTGGTCGCGCTGTGCGGCCTGGGTCCGCTCGGCGCGGCCTTCTTCGTCTGGGACATGGCGCTCAAGCGCGGGGATGCGCGGCAGATCGGCATCCTGAGCTATCTCACGCCGCTGGGTTCCACCGCGCTGCTGCTGGCCGTGACCGGGCGCCCGCTCACCTGGAGCATCGGCCTGGCCGCGGGGCTGATCATCTCGGCCGCGGTGATGGGGACGCGCGCACGCTGATGAATACGTTTGTGTCCGACGACACCGGTGCTTTGTTTGTGGCTAGAGTGGAGGCTTCGGAAACAAGGAGGCTCACCCGATGGACAACAAGAACAAGACCGATGAATTCGAGATCACGCCCAAGCTGGTGTTCGACCTGAACCTGGCGCTCTACCTCGACCTGGTGGCCGCGCTCGAAGGCGCGGGCGCCATCAGCTACCGCCAGATGGCGGCCCGGGTGCTCAACATCAGCATGGATGCGCGCGCCGACGGCGAAGTGGGCCTGTCGACGGTGCTCGAAGGCGTTGCCAAGGGCTTCGCCGGCCATGGCGACGGCCTCTCCATCGAAACGCTGAAGGCCGCCCGCGGCCTGCGCGAGGACGACGCGATGGGCGACATCCCGATGCGTCCCGGCGAGCCCTGAGCCGGCTTCAGTCTTCGGCCACCTGCAGGATCAGCTTGCCGAAGTTCTCCCCCGCGAACAGCTTGTTGAGCGACTCGGGGAAGGTCTCCAGGCCCTTCACGACGTCTTCCTTGCTCTTCATGCGGCCATCCTTCAGGTAGCCGGCCATCTCGGCAATGGCGATGTGGTACCGGTCGGCGTAGTCGAACACCACGATGCCTTCCATGCGCGCGCGGTTCACCAGCAGGCTCAGGTAGTTCTTGGGACCGGCGCCCGGCATGCTGTTGGCATTGTTGTACTGGCTGATGGCGCCGCAGATGATCACGCGGGCCTTGTGTGCGAGCCGAGCCAGCACCGCGTCGAGGATCTCTCCGCCGACGTTGTCGAAGTAGATGTCCACGCCCTTCGGGCAATGCGCCTTGAGCCCTTCGCGTACCGCACCGGCGCCGGCCTTGTAGTCGATGCAGGCGTCGAATCCCAGCTCCTTCACCACCCAGTCGCACTTGGCGGCGCCGCCCGCGATGCCGACGACGCGGCAGCCCTTGATCTTGGCCAGCTGGCCCACGGTCTGTCCCACGGCGCCGGCCGCGCCCGAGATGACGACGGTTTCCCCTGGCTTGGGCTGGCCCACGTCCATCAGGCCGAAGTAGCCGGTCATGCCGGGCATGCCGAGCACGTTGAGCCACTGGTTGATGGTGCCGACCCTGAGGTCGATCTTCACCAGGCCGTTGCGCTTGATCTGGTCCTGCGGAATGAGGATGTATTCCTGCACGCCGAGGGTTCCGTAGACGGTGTCGCCCACGGCAAACTCCGGGTTCTTCGAAGCGACGACGCGGCCGACGCCGCCGGCGCGCATCACTTCGTCGATGGCCACGGGCGCGATGTAGCTCTTGGCATCGTTGAGCCAGCCACGCATGGCGGGGTCGAGCGACAGGGACAGCGTCTTGACCAGGACCCCGCCCTCCGCCGGTTCGCCGACGGGCTCGGTGGTGAACTTCCAGTTTTCGCGGGTGGCCGTGGCTTCGGGGCGTTTGGCGAGTCGGACCTGGTGGTTGACGAGTGGGCTGCTCATGGTGGTGTCTCCTTGATTGACGGGCGCTGGCACGGAGGCGCATCGTAGCCCCGCGTCGCGCAGCGGCTGGTAGCGCACGCGACACCGCAAGACGCCCCCCGCGGCGCTACAAGCGCACGACGATCTGCAGGCCGGGATGCGCATTGCGGACCGCCAGGGTCCCGCCGTGCGCCTCGGCAATCAGCCGGCACAGGTACATGCCCAGGCCGACACCGCCGGTGGCGCGCGCCCGGGCCCCATCGGTGCGGTAGAAGGGCTCGGTGAGCCGCTCCAGTTGGGCTTCATCGACGCCGGGCCCGTGGTCCCGCACCTCGAGTTCAATGCCCTGGACCTTGCCGTCCAGCGCGGCGCGCAGCGACACGCAGGGTGGACGCGGCGCGTCGGTGCTGTAGCGCAGGGCGTTGTCCAGCAGGTTGCGCACCAGCAGGCGAAAGCGCATGCGGTCGATCGAATGCGGCGGCAATCCTTCCGCCAGGTCGAGGTGCACGTTCTGCGCACCCGGCATCTCGGACACGATGTCGCGCACCAGCACGGCCAGGTCCACCGGCTCGCGCTGGAGCGCCGCATGCGGGCTGGCCAGGCGCTCGCTTTCGAGCAGGTCGCTGATCAGGTCGCGCATCTCGTTCAGGTCGCGCAGCAGCGCCTCGCGCTCGGCGGCGCCCTCGGGCGTGGCCGGCAGCAGTTCGGCATTGAGGCGTGCCCGCGTGAGCGGCGAGCGCAGTTCGTGGCTGAGGGCGAGCAGCAGGCCGCGCTTGGCATCGAGCATGGCCTGGATATCGTCGGCCATGGTGTTGATGTGCTCCGCCAGGTCGCCGAGGTCGTCGTTGTTGCGGATCGGAATGGGCTGGGTGAACTCGCCGCGGCCAAAGCGCTGCGCGCCTTCCCGGATGTCGATCAGCGGCCGCAGCAGGCGGCTCACGTAGACGTAGCCCAGCACCATGAGAAGCAGCAGCGTGCCGAGCGTGGCCCAGGCCGCAGCACGCGGTGCAAGCTGCCACAGCTTGGGCGCCCAGCCGAAGATGACGCGATGGCCGTCGGCCGTGGGGCGGATGAACCACTTGTCGTTCAGCGGGTCCTCGTCGCGGTCGTGCATCCAGCCGCCGCGGCCGTTGGCACCGGCCGGGTTGGAATCCCAGTTGACCTTGGGGCCAACGATGCGGATCGTGATCGGCAGCCGGCTCACCAGCGCCTGCGCGCGCGCAATATCGGGCGGGGTGCCGATCTCGGCCACGAGCCGGTCGGCGTAGTCCACCAGCATCGGCTTGGCGGCTTCGGCCCATCCGGTGGAGAAGGACCTTTTCATGCCGCCCATGAAAACCACGGCCATCACCAGCGCCAGCAGCAGGAACATCATGACCATGCGGATGCGCAGCGAGCGCCGCCAGCGCCGCTTGCCCTGCACTTTCTCGTGCCATTGTTCGTGCCATTGCCGGTGCAGCTCCGCGCGGCGGCAGCCCATGTCGCGCCACGCCTTGCGCCAGCCTCCCCTGCGAGTTCTCATGCGGGCTCGCTGCGCGCGACGGCCAGCGCATAACCGGCATTGCGCAGCGTCTTGATGCAGTCCAGCGGCTCGAGCTTCTTGCGCAGGCGGCTCACCACGATGTCGACCGCGCGGGTGTAGAGCTCGGCTTCATGGCCGCGCAGGCGGTTCAGGATGTCGTCGCGGCTGAACACCTTGCCGGGCTCGGCCGCCAGCAGCGCGAGCAGTTCGAACTCGGTGCCAGTGAGTTCCACGCGTTCGCCGTGGCGCAGCACCTGGCGGCGGTCGAGGTCGATCGTCAAGCCGTCGAACACGCGGTGCTGCGCACCGGTGCCGTTGGCCGCCGCAGCGGGCCCACTGCGCTGTCGCCGCAGGATGGTCTGCACGCGCGCCACCAGTTCGCGCGGCTCGAAGGGCTTGGGCACGTAGTCGTCGGCGCCGAGCTCCAGGCCGACCACGCGGTCCATCACCTCGCCGCGCGCGGTGAGCATCACGATCGGAATGTCGCTCTCCTTGCGGATCTCGCGGCAGAGGGCAAAGCCGTCCATCTCGGGCAGCATCACGTCGAGGATCGCGGCGTCGTACTGGCCGGCGCGCAGCTTGGCGAGCCCTTCGCTCGGCCGCACTGCGCTCTCGAGCGTGCAGCCGAAGCGTGCGAAGTAGGTGGTCAGCGGCGCGGCGAGGTGTTCGTCGTCGTCGATCAGCAGGATGCGCGGCATGGCGGGATTGTGCCTCCTGGCAAACAATTGGCTGACGATCAGGCCCGACGGCATGGCAGGGTCGGTGCCGCTTCAATGGCAGGCCGCCCGGGCGCGCGCCGACGTGCAGCGTTCACCACGGGTCGGCTCGCCCGATACGGCCGAGATGGGTCGCGCCGAAGCCCGCGGCGTACTTGAGGCCGTAGCCCAGCGCCCGGTCGAGCCCGATGTGCGCGCACCAGATCAGGCCGCCCGCCACGGCCCACGGCATTGCGCCGAGCACGCCGAGCACCAGCAGCGCCACCGCGCCGGCATATGAATGGGCCGCGTTGTAGAGCGCGGCGCCCGTGCGGGGTCCCGCAAGGTAGCCCAGCAGCGAAAGGTCCGGCACGAGCAGCCAGAGGGCGAACACGCCCCAGCCGGCGCCGAATTGCGCGTAGGCGGCCAGCGATGCGGCGAGCACCACCACACCTTCCGCTCGCAGCAACAGGCGCACGCCACCCGTCGCTGCCGCTGCCTGGTCGTGGGATACCGCGGGACCGGCTTCGCCGGGCCGCAGGTATCTCCCCCTTGCAGAGGGTTGGCGAAGCGACACGAAGTGCGCGAAGCCTGGAGGTGAGCCAAGCCTAGCCACGATGACCCCAGCGCCGCCCGCCACGGTCCATGAAGTCACGCACCTTCTGTTGCTGCGCGGCATTCAGGCTGTCGAAGAAATCGGCGGCGGCCGCAATGATCTCGGGGCTGCCGTTGCGCACGGCCGCGGTCTTCTCGTCGACCAGCCGCGCTGCGCCCGCCTGGTCGAGCTTGTTGCCGGCGAACAGCGCCTTGAACTGCGAGCGCGGATCGCCCGAACCGCCCGCACCGCGCATTGCTTCACGCTGGGCTTGCAGCTTCTCGGCCAACACCGTGAGCTTCTGTTTTTGCGCCGCGTCGAGCTCCAGCTTGCTGCCGACACGCTCGACCATCTTGGCGCGGAACTCGGCCGGGTCGCCGCCGCCCCAGCCATGCCGGTGGCCGGCGCAGCCTGCAATGCTGCCCGCCACCACTGCGAGCCCTGCGAAACCGAAGAGAGTGCGTTTGATCCAGTGTTTCATGATGTTCCTTGCGGCCCGGGGGATCTCCCCTGGGCGTGAGACTTAAAGCTTGTTGCTGTTGCCGGCGGCTGCGGCACGTGCATCGAGCGGGTTCTGCAGCGTCGAGACGACCTTGCTGTTCACACGCGAGCCCGAGGTCACGTTCTGGTCGGGTGCGGCGGCGGCGCGCATGGCTTCGTAGACGACGCCGGCGCGGTCTCTGGAGACGGCCATGGATTCGGCGCCGCGCGAGCCGCGCACCACGTTCTGGTCGGGGGCGGAAGCGGTGCGCACGGCTTCAGCGTTGACTTCGACGCGGCTCATGGCCGATGCGAGCGGCTGGACGCCTTCGTAGGTTTCAGCGTTGGCGCCGGCCGCGGCCAGCAGGGCGAAGGAGCCGACGGCGACGATCTGGGTCAGGGAGAGCGCATTCATGTTTCAGGCCTTTCTGTAGTGGAAGAGGAGACCTGATGGTGCTTGCGGCGCGTCCGCAAGTCCTTTCGCCGCCGTTTCGGCGTGTTTCGTTTTATTTCGCTCGCCCCGGGCTCCGCGCACTTCGTGTCGCTCCTCCCTCCCCCTACCGGGGGCAACGCCAGCGGCCCGGCAAAGCCGGTCCCGCGGTGTTTCTGGAAGGGGTCGTGCGCTTTTTTTAGCCGGCCAGGGCAGCAGCGGGATCGTCCGATTCGAGCACGCTCTTGGCCCAAGCCTCGAGCTTGCCGGTGTCGGCGCGCAGTACTTCCTGCTTGACCGCAAGGATGCGCGAGGGATGCATCGAGAAGCTGCGCAACCCCAGGCCGAGCAGGAGGCGCGTGAACGCCACGTCGCCGGCCATTTCGCCGCACACGGCCACGCCCTTGCCCTGGCGGCGGCACTCGGCGATGGTGTCCGCCACCAGCTTGAGCACCGCCGGATGGGCGGGGTCGTAGAGATGGGCCACGGCTTCATCGGCACGGTCGATGGCCAGCGTGTACTGGATCAGGTCGTTGGTGCCGATCGACAGGAAATCGAAATACTTGAGGAAGGTCTTGAGCGTGAGCGCCGCGGCGGGAATCTCGATCATCGCGCCGAGTTTCACCTGGCCGTACACCGCGCCGCGGTTGTCCAGCTCAGTGCGTGCGAAGTCGATCAGCGACAGCGTCTGGCGGATCTCGCTGGCATGCGCGAGCATCGGGATCAGCAGGTGGATCTCGCCGTGCGCCGCAGCGCGCAGGATGGCCCGCAGTTGCGTGAGAAACATGGCCGGGTCGGCCAGGCTCCACCGGATGGCGCGCAGGCCCAGCGCCGGATTCAGGTGCTCCTGCTTGACGGCGGACTTGCCGTCGATCGGCTTGTCGGCGCCAACGTCGATGGTGCGGATGGTGACCGGCATGCCCTGCATGCCTTCGACAGCGCGCTTGTAGGCTTGGTATTGCTCTTCTTCATCGGGCAGCCGGGTCTGGCGCTGCGACTCCCGGCCCATGAAAAGAAATTCGCTTCGAAACAGTCCGACGCCCACCGCACCGGCCTTGACCGCACCCACAGTGTCCTCGGGCATCTCGATGTTGGCGAGCAGCTCGACGCGCTGCCCGTCGAGCGTCACCGCGGGCTTGTGGCGCAGGCGGGCGAGCCGGCCGCGCTCGAGATCGCCCTGGCGCTGCTTGAAGCCGTATTCGGCGAGGATGATGGGAGAGGGATCGACGATCACCACGCCGGCCTCGCCATCAATGATCACCCAGTCGTCCTGGCGCACCAGCTGGCTCGCGGTGCGCGCGCCCACCACCGCCGGAATGTCCATGCTGCGGGCGACGATGGCGGTGTGCGAGGTGCGCCCGCCCACGTCGGTCACGAAACCGGCGAACACGCTCTTCTTGAACTGGAGCATGTCGGCCGGCGACAGGTCGTGCGCAATCAGCACCAGCGGCGCGTCGATGCCATCGCCCGCCGTGAGGTCGTCGTCGTCCTCGGCAGCGGGGCGCTTGCGGCGCGGCGGGCTGGGCGCGAGCACCGCGGCCGTGCCCTTCATCCGGTGCAGCAGCCGCTCGACGACCTGCTCGAGATCGGCCTTGCGCTCGCGCAGGTACTCGTCCTCCATCTCGTCGAACTGGCGCGCGATGATCTCCAGCTGCGTGGTCAGCGCCCACTCGGCGTTGTACAAGCGCTCGGTGATCCAGTGCTTGACGCCGCCGGTGAGCGCCTCGTCCTGCAGCAGCATCTGGTGCACCTCGAGCAGCGCCGCGAGTTCGTGCGGCGCGTCGTTGGGCCCCATCAGCGCCACGTTGGCCTGAAGCTTGGCGAGTTCGTCGGCCACCGCATTGCGCGCGGTGCGCACCCGGTCGATCTCGCTGTCGATCTCCTCGGGCTTGATGAAATAGTGGGCCACGTCGATGCGGCTGGACACCACCAGCACCGCGCGGCCGATGGCAATGCCACGGGCGACAGGAAGGCCGTGGACTGCGAAGGTCATTCGCCTTCGCCGAACTTGTCGTTCATGAGCTTGACGAGGGCGTCCATCGCCTCGTCCTCCTGCTCGCCATTGGTCTCGAGCTCGACCGTGGAGCCGAGGCCGGCCGCCAGCATCATGACGCCCATGATGCTCTTGGCATTGATGCGGCGGTCGCCGCGCGACAGCCAGACTTCGCAGGGAAAGCTGCCTGCAATCTTGGTGAGCTTGGCCGATGCGCGTGCATGCAGGCCCAGCTTATTGCTGATGGTCACGGATTTCTTGATCACTGTGCTTTCTCTTCGCCTGATTCTGGGGTGCGGCCACGGCCACCTGCATGACACCCGCGGTACCGCCGGCGATGGCGCGCTGCACCAAGGTGTCGAGCGGCTCGTGGCGATAGGTCACCGCGCGCAGCAGCATCGGCAGGTTGACGCCCGCCACCAGCCGCGAGCGGACGCCGTCCACCAGCTTCTGGGCGACGTTGCAGGGTGTGGCGCCGAACACGTCGGCCAGCACCAGCACCTGCGAACGCGGTGCATTGAGTTGCTGCGCCAGGGTGATTCGGGCGGCGGCCAGGGTTTCTTCGGGGGAGACATTGGGCAGCACGTCGAGAGCGACGACGGCCTGCTCGCAGTCGGGGAACACATGCAGCGCGCACTGCCGCAACGCCTGGGCGAACGGTGAGTGGGCGATGATGAGAATGCTGTTCATGCGGATTGGAGGACTACGCGCCGATTATGCGGGGGCGTCCGGAGGCAGTAGTAGATATACGACATAACGCAGCAGGCCGGCAAAACGGACAGTGCGGGCCCCGCCGACGATGATGGCACCGGTTTCAGGGAAGGCGCAGGCCCTCGAAGAAGGTCTTTGCCGCTTCCGGGGTGGATGGTCGCCCGAGCACGGTGGCCTGGTAGAGCGCGACGCTGCCATCCTTCTGCGATTGGGCAAACCAGAGCACCTGAACGGCCGCGGCGCCGCCGGAAGCCGGCAGCGCATCGAGCCGCACGGGCGCGGGCACCGCCGTCGCGCGCTGCAGTGCCGCGGATGTTTCCGTCACCTGCGACCCACCCAGCTGGTTGCGCATGGCGGCACGCCACGCGCCCAGCCAGGCCTCCGCCTGCGAGGGGCTGGCCGCGGATGCGTGGGCAACGGCAAAGGTCGCGCCGCCCGTTTCGCAACCGGCCATGTCGACTTGCACTGATTCGGCGCCAAGCGGCAGGGCCCGGTCGGCACGGTCGGGCTTGCAGGGCAGCAGGGCAACCAGGCCGGCATCGGCGATCGGCACCTCGCGCCAGTTGAAGGTGGGGCTGCAGGCGGCCAGCGCGAGAACGGCGGCGGTGGCGGGCAACAGGGACCAGAAGCGGGGAGCGGGCGACAGCATCGAAGGGCGATTATCGAGCCCCGGCACGTTCTGGCGGGCGGAACTAAAATCGCGTTGCACCTCTCTTCCAGTTGCCATGAAAAAATACATCGCCGTCGCCGCAGTCGCGCTTGCATTGGCCGCCGGCGTGGGCGTGTACCTGGGCTCGGGCGCCACGGCCGCGCCAGCGTCGACCTTCGTGCTGCTCGACGGCAGCAAGAAGACGACCGACGACCTGAAGGGCAAGGTCACCCTGGTCAACTTCTGGGCCACGAGCTGCGTGACCTGCGTGGCAGAGATGCCCAAGGTCATCGCCACCTACGACAAGTACAAGTCGAAGGGTTACGACACGCTGGCGGTGGCCATGAGCTACGACCCCCCGAGCTATGTCGTCAACTTTGCCGAAACCCGCAAACTGCCCTTCAAGGTGGCGATCGACAACACCGGCGGCGTGGCGCAGGCCTGGGGCGACGTGAAGCTCACGCCGACCACCTATCTGGTCAACAAGAAGGGCGAGATCGTGAAGCGCTACGTGGGCGAGCCCGATTTCGCCGAGCTTCACAAGCTGATAGAGAAGCTGCTCGCGGAAGCTTGAGCTTCGGCTCGTCCCCAGGCTCCGCGCACTTCGTGTCGCTTCTCCCCCTACCGGGGGCATCACCCGAGGCCCGGCAGAGCCGGTTCCTCGGTGTTCTGGAAGGGGCAGGCGCGCGGTAGCCGGCGGTTTACTGGTTGCGGAAGCTGTCGTGGCAGGCCTTGCAGCTGCCGGCCGTGGCGCCGAACTGGGCCTTGAGCGTGTCGATGTTGCCGGCCTTGGCGGCGACGGCCAGCTTGCCGGTCTCGGCGATCATCTTGTCCTGGTGCTCCTTGAACTTCGCGCCCTCTTTCCAGACTTCGGGCTTGGCCTTGCCACCCTCCGCGCCGGCGCCGAATCCGGCCCATGGCAACTTGGCCATTTCGGCCACGATGTCGGCATTGGCACTGGCGGCCGCCGCATCGTAGGGAATGCGGCCATTGGCCATGGCACCCACCCGGCCGAAATGCTGGCCCATCACGAACAGCGCGCTCTGCCGGTACTTGACGGCGTCCTCGGGCTTGGCGAACTGGGCCGCAGCCGGCACGGAAATCATGGCGCAGGCAGCGGCCAAGGCAAACGAAGCAAGTCGAATCATCGGGTCCTCTTATTGGTAGTGCGGCACCGTCGAACGCAGCGCCGCGCCGAGTGTAGGGGCAGCGGTTGCGGCGCGCATAGCAACAACCCGAAGCATGCGGCGGCGCGGACTTTGCTAATCTGCGCCTTCCGCAGTTTTTTGCGCACTTTGCCCTTTCGATGACCGACTCCACCGTGGCCACCATGCAGGCCGCAGCGTCCGACGCCCCCGTTCGAGCGCGCATCTGGGATCTGCCGACGCGGGTTTTTCACTGGACCCTGAGCGCCGTGGTGGTCGGACTGATCGCCACGGGCCTGGGCGGCATCATGGAATGGCATTTCCGCCTGGGCTATGCGGTGCTCGCCCTCTTGCTGTTCCGCCTGCTGTGGGGCTTCGTTGGCGGGCGCTGGTCGCGCTTTGCGTCGTTCTTCTATGGCCCGGGTTCTGTCGTGGCCTACCTTCGCGGACGGGCCGATCCCGATCATGTGATTGGCCACACGCCGCTGGGTGCCCTGTCGGTCTTCGCCGTGCTCGCCGTGCTCGCCTTGCAGGTCGCAACGGGATTGGTGGCGGACGATGAGATTTCCGCTGCGGGACCGCTCACCCGCTTCGTTTCCGGCGACCTGGTGAGCCTGGCCACCGGCTGGCACAAGGGAGCAGGCAAGACGATCGTGATCGCCCTGGTCAGCCTGCACGTGCTGGCGGTGCTCTTCTACGTGCTGGTGAAGCGGCATCGCCTGGTGCGGCCGATGGTCTCGGGCGACAAGCTGATCACGTCGGCCCACAGCCGGGTGGCACCCAGCCGCGATGACGCCGCCTCGCGCAGTCTCGCGCTGGTCCTGTTCGCGGTGTGCGCGGGCCTGGCGTACTGGATCGCATCGTTGCGCGTATGAGCTTTTCCGTTTCGCGCCCCCTCCCGCTGGCCGACACGCCCGCGGTCGTGCTCCTGGCACCGGACGAAGCCCACGAGCTCGACGCGACCCGCGCGATCTTTCGCGACTACGCCGCCTCGCTGAACATCGATCTGTGCTTTCAGAACTTCGAAGAAGAAGTTGCGACGCTTCCAGGTGACTACGCCGAGCCTCGGGGCGCGCTGCTGCTCGCGCTGGTCGACCCGTCGCACATCAAGGAGGCTGCCGGACAACAGGCGCCGACGCTCAGGCGCTCCGACGGCACGCTGGCGCACGTGGCGGGCTGCTGCGCGCTGCGCCCGCTGGACAACACCGATTACGCCAACGCTGCCGAGATGAAGCGCCTGTTCGTGCGGCCCGGCTTTCGCGGACTGGGGGTCGGCCGGCAGCTCGCCGAAGCCATCCTGGACGCGGCGCGCGGAGCAGGTTATGCCTGCGTGCTGCTCGACACGCTGGACGACATGGAATCGGCCCGCGCGCTCTATGAAGACCTGGGCTTCGAGGAAGTGCCGCCTTACTATCACAACCCGATTGCGGGCGCGCACTACCTCAAAGTCGACCTTTGATCAGCCGCGAGCTTGCGCCAGCAGCGTCTCGGCGTTGCTGACTTCGAACTTGCCCGGTGCCTCGACGTTGAGCGTGGCGACCTTGCCGTCCCTCACGAGCATCGAGTAGCGATTGCTGCGCAGGCCCATGCCGCGGCCGGTCAAATCCAACGTGAGGCCGGTTGCCTTGGCGAAATCGGCGCTGCCGTCGGCCAGCATGCGCACCTTGGTGCCGGTCTTCTGGTCGCGCGCCCAAGCGCCCATCACGAACGCGTCGTTCACGCTCACGCACCAGATTTCGTCGACGCCCGCGGCCTTGAAGTCGTCGTAGTGCTGAACGTAGCCGGGCACATGCTTGGCCGAGCAGGTGGGCGTGAAGGCGCCGGGCAGAGCGAACAGCGCAATGGTCTTGCCGGCCGTCGCCTTGCTCACATCCACAGGGTTCGGGCCGATGCTGCAGCCTTCGCCCTCGACCTCGGAATATTCCTGCAGGGTTGCCGAAGGAAGGGTGTCGCCGACTTTGATCATCTAGATGCTCCTGAAAAAGAAAAACGGCCCACATTGTGGGCCGTTTCGGCTTGGGTTGCCTTCGAGAGGCTTCCCGCGATCGATCAACCGGTGATCAGACCAGCACGGCCTTCTCGACCAGACGGGTCACGACCCAGTTCTTGGTCTTGGAGATCGGACGGCTTTCCGTGATCTCGATGGTGTCGCCGAGCTTGTACTCGCCCTTTTCGTCGTGGGCGTGGTACTTGCTCGTCTTAGCCACGATCTTGCCGTAGAGCTCGTGCTTCACACGGCGCTCGACCAGCACGGTCACGGTCTTGGCACGCTTGTCGCTGACCACCTTGCCGATCAAGGTGCGCTTGAGGGATTTTTTAGCTTCCGTCATGTTCACTCCTTACTTGGCGGCTTGGGTTTCTTGCTGCTTCTGAGCAAGAATGGTCTTGGCGCGCGCGATGTCGCGGCGCGTCACGCGCAGCGTCGAGGTGTTCGACAGCTGTTGCGTGGCTTTCTGCATGCGCAGGCCGAAATGGGCCTTCTGCAGGTCCTTGATTTCAGCTTGCAGGCCTGCGACGTCCTTCGTGCGCAGCGTTGCAGCCTTGGTCACCTTGGCCGGAGCCGCGGTTTCTTTTTTCTTACGTGTTGCCATGGATGTTCTCCTCTCAGGCGCCGAGCTGGCGAGCGACGAACGTCGTACGCAGCGGAAGCTTGGCGGCGGCCAGGCGGAACGCTTCGCGGGCGAGTTCTTCGGGCACGCCGACGATCTCGAACACGATCTTGCCAGGCTGGATTTCAGCGACGTAGTACTCGGGGTTGCCCTTACCGTTACCCATCCGCACTTCGGCGGGCTTGGTAGAGATCGGCTTGTCCGGGAACACGCGGATCCAGATACGGCCACCGCGCTTCACGTGGCGCGAAATCGCGCGGCGAGCGGCTTCGATCTGGCGCGCCGTGAGGCGGCCGCGGTCGGTGCATTTGAGACCGAAGTCACCGAAGGCAACCGAGTTGCCCCGGGTTGCGACGCCGGTGTTGCGGCCCTTTTGTTCCTTGCGGAACTTTCTGCGTGCAGGTTGCAGCATTTTTAATACTCCGTAGTTCTAAGACCGATCACTCGGTCTTGGCACCGTCAGCTGCTGCAGCTGGCGCGGCTTTGCGGACGCGCTTAACGGCGGGTTTCGAGTCTGCACCCGGAGCAGCGGGGGCTGCGCCAGTGGCTTCTGCGGGCTTGTCGCTGCCGTCGGCCGGGGCGGTGTTGCCACCGATCGGGCCACGGGCACCGGCGCGGGGGCCGGGACCACGACGGTCGCCACCCGGACGGTCGCCACCAGGACGGCCATCACGGCGGGGACCACGCGGACGACGCTCTTCGTCGGGACGCGGCGTTTCGACGGCCGGCAGGTCGTTACGACCCAGCGTGTCGCCCTTGTAGACCCAGACCTTGACGCCGATGACGCCGTAGGTGGTCTTGGCTTCCGAGGTGCCGTAGTCGATGTCGGCGCGCAGCGTGTGGAGGGGCACGCGACCTTCGCGATACCACTCGGTACGAGCGATTTCGATACCGTTCAGGCGGCCAGCCGACATGATCTTGATGCCTTGGGCACCCAGACGCATGGCGTTTTGCATGGCGCGCTTCATGGCGCGGCGGAACATGATCCGCTTTTCGAGCTGCTGCGTGATGCTGTCGGCGATCAGCTGGGCATCGATTTCGGGCTTGCGCACTTCTTCGATGTTCACTGCCACCGGCACGCCAAGCTGCTTGCCCAGTTCGCGCTTGAGGTTTTCGATGTCTTCGCCCTTCTTGCCGATCACGACGCCCGGACGAGCCGAGTAGATCGTGATGCGTGCGTTCTTGGCGGGACGCTCGATCATGACGCGCGACACCGAAGCGTTCTTCAGCTTCTTCTTCAGGTATTCGCGAACCTTGATGTCTTCGGCCAGCATGCCCGCGAAATCGCGGTCGCTTGCGTACCAGCGGCTGGACCAATTACGGGTAACCGCAAGGCGGAAGCCGGTCGGATGGATTTTCTGTCCCATATTTCTTCCAGGCGTTCTTAGTTGCCAACCGTCACGTACACATGGCACGTGGGCTTGCTGATGCGGTTACCGCGACCCTTGGCTCGCGCGGTGAAGCGCTTGAGCGTTGCGCCCTGTTCGACGTAGATGGTCTTGACCTTCAGTTCGTCGATATCGGCGCCATCGTTGTGCTCGGCGTTGGCAATTGCCGACTCGAGCACCTTCTTGATGATCACGGCGGCTTTTTTCTGCGTGAATTGCAGAACGTTGAGCGCTTGATCAACCTTCTTGCCGCGGATCAGGTCAGCGACCAGACGGCCCTTGTCGACCGAGAGGCGGACACCGCGGAGGACTGCACGTGTTTCAGACATGGTCGTTCCTTACTTCTTCTGGACTTTCTTGTCCGCGGGGTGCCCCTTGAACGTGCGCGTGAGCGCAAATTCGCCGAGCTTGTGGCCGACCATCTGGTCGGTGATGTACACAGGCACGTGTTGCTTGCCGTTGTGCACGGCGATGGTCAGACCGATGAACTCGGGCAGAACCATCGAGCGGCGCGACCAGGTCTTGATCGGCTTCTTGTCCTTGGTCGTCACGGCCTTGTCGGCCTTGGCCACGAGGTGGTGGTCGACGAACGGACCCTTCTTGAGAGAGCGAGTCATTGGCTATCCCTTACTTCTTGCGACGCGACACGATGAATACCTGCGTGCGCTTGTTGTTGCGGGTCCGATAACCCTTGGTCAGATTGCCCCACGGATCGACCGGATGACGGCCTTCGCCGGTACGGCCTTCACCACCACCGTGCGGGTGGTCGATCGGGTTCATCACCACGCCGCGGACGGTCGGGCGGATACCCATGTGACGCTTCACACCGGCCTTGCCGAGCTGGCGCAGGCTGTGCTCTTCGTTCGCCACTTCACCGATGGTCGCGCGGCACTCGATGTGAATGCGGCGGACTTCGCCCGAACGCATGCGGACCTGGGCGTAGACGCCTTCACGGGCCAGCAGCGTGGCCGAGGTACCGGCCGAGCGGGCGATCTGCGCGCCCTTGCCGGGCTGCAGTTCGATGCAGTGGATCGTCGAACCCACCGGAATGTTGCGGATCGGCAGGGTGTTGCCGGCGCGGATCGGGGCTTCTGCGCCCGACAGCAGCGTTGCACCGGCTTCCAGACCGCGCGGGGCGATGATGTAGCGGCGCTCGCCGTCGGCGTAGCAGACCAGAGCGATGTGGGCGGTACGGTTCGGGTCGTATTCGATGCGTTCGACCTTGGCCGGGATGCCGTCCTTGTTGCGCACGAAGTCGACAACGCGGTAGTGGTGCTTGGCACCGCCGCCACGATGACGGATCGTGATGTGGCCGTTGTTGTTGCGGCCGGCCTTCTGAAACTGGGGTTCCAGCAGGGCTGCGTGAGGAGCACCCTTGTACAGGTGGTCACGCGAGATCTTCACCGCGCCGCGTTGGCCCGGCGAAGTGGGTTTCATCTTGATGACGGCCATGATTAAGCGCCTTCCCCGACGAGGTTGAGCTCTTGACCGGCCTTCAGGGTCACATAGGCCTTGCGAACGTTGTCGCGGCGGCCGACGGACTTGCCGAAGCGCTTGGTCTTGCCCTTGGTGTTGAGCACCGACACGCCCTTGACTTCGACCTTGAACATCAGTTCGACAGCGGCCTTGATCTCGGGCTTGGTGGCGTCTTGCAGCACCTTGAAAGTGACAGCGTTCGACTTCTCGCCGACCATCGTGGCCTTTTCGGACACGATCGGGGCGACCAGCACCGCCATCAGGCGGCCTTCTTCAAACGTACGTTCAGCGGCGGTAGGGTTCACGCGGCTCATGCGAACATCTCCTTGAGCTTGTCGACGGCACCCTTGGTGACCAGCACCTTCTTGTAGTGGACCAGCGACACCGGATCGGCGTAGCGGGGTTCGACCACGAGAACGTTCACCAGATTGCGCGAGGCAAGGTACAGGTTTTCGTCGACTTCTTCGGCGATCACGAGCACGGACTCGAGATTCATTGCCTTGAAACGGGCTGCCAGCGGCTTCGTCTTGGGCGAATCCACGGTCAGCGAATCCACCACGGCCAGACGGCCTTCGCGAGCGAGCTGCGAGAAGATGGCGGCCATGCCGGCGCGGTACATCTTCTTGTTGATCTTCTGCGAGAAGTTTTCGTCAGGCATGTTCGGGAAAATCCGGCCACCCCCGCGCCACAGCGGCGAGGACGTCATACCGGCACGGGCGCGGCCCGTTCCCTTTTGCTTGAAAGGCTTCTTGGTCGAGTGCTTGACCTGCTCGCGGTCCTTCTGGGCGCGCGTGCCTTGGCGGGCGTTGGCCTGGAATGCAACGACGATCTGGTGAACCAGGTCTTCGTTGTAGTCACGGCCGAACACGGTCTCGGGGGCGTCGTACTTCGACGCGGCCTGGCCTTGTTCGTTCAGGAGTTCGAGTTGCATTACTTCGCTCCTTCAGCCGCTTGCGGCTTGGCCTTGATGGCGGGACGCACGGTGACGAAGCCACCCTTTGCGCCCGGGATCGCGCCCTTGATGAGCAACAGTTGACGTGCTTCGTCGATGCGGAACACATCGAGGTTCTGCGTCGTCTTGGTGACGTCGCCGAGGTGGCCCGTCATGCGCTTGCCGGGGAACACGCGACCGGGGTCTTGTGCCATGCCGATGGAGCCGGGAACGTTGTGCGAACGGCTGTTACCGTGCGACGCGCGTTGCGAGCTCATGTTGTGGCGCTTGATGGTGCCGGCGTAGCCCTTGCCGATCGAGGTGCCCTGCACGTCGACCTTCTGGCCCACCGTGAACACGCTGCTCGCGGCAATGACGCCGCCAGCCTTGTGCTGGCCGGCGGTATCGGCGGTCACGCGGAATTCGCGGATGATTTCACCAGCTTCGACACCCGCCTTGGCGAGGTGGCCGGCTTGCGGCTTGGTCACGCGCGATGCTTTGCGCGAACCGAACGTCACTTGCAGTGCGACGTAGCCGTCGGTCTCTTGCGACTTGATCTGGGTCACACGGTTGTTGGACACATCCACCACCGTGACAGGAACTGCGTCCCCGTCATCGGTGAAGAGACGCATCATCCCCACCTTGCGGCCCAGCAACCCGAGGGAGTTGCTCAGACTCATT
>Ga0209675_1000095_pt1 | contig 135911 bp, 123 predicted proteins | sample AraplaCol_mLB_r2_2_FD_184280 | JGI IMG/M metagenome (GOLD analysis project Ga0209675, IMG submission 184280) | Arabidopsis root microbial communities from North Carolina, USA - plate scrape MF_Col_mLB_r2 (SPAdes) (version 3) | ecosystem: Host-associated > Plants > Roots > Endosphere | place...
AATAGCCCCTTTCACATCCAGTGTGGTACCGGGAGCGGTAAGCCCCAGTCCCAGATTACCATTAGAAGTCATCACCAGATCATCTGCAGCCTGAACTGCTGTAGGCACTCCCGTTGTTGGATTATTTTTTAATCCGTCAATGTTAAATACTCCCTGAGGATTAGTCGTATTGATCCCCACTTGTGATTTTGCTACCAGGGAAAAGGTGGTAAGTAAACCAGCTAGTAATAAATTTCTTTTCATAATATATGGTAATTGAGTTTAAATTAGACTGAGACCTTTTTGTCAGGAACTCTATAATAGCTACAGAGCATCCATATGTTTTTATATTTAATAGAGCAATAGGCTAATAGTTTTAATCTGTTGTATTTGATCGTTGTATAATAAAAATTTGGTGTAATTGTTATATGATCAACCTTAATCAACTTGTTGTTCTTTTTCTGATTCAAGTTTTATAAAACAAAACTACAGCTTATTGAAGATGTAGTATATTTTACACCTACAGCAAACATGCATCATGTATATATTGCACATACATCTTACATACATCAAATTGGTGTTATTTAGTATTTTTTTACTTTTTTTTATCCTTTTTGGGTGAAATAATTAATCTGTTATGCCTTTTTTATTTTCATGTTTGAATCTCAAAAAGCTGTGTTTTTATAATTCATATTCAAGGTTTTTTTCAGTAGGCTTATTTGTTTTATTCTTTGCTGCTATGGAACAGGTGAAGCTGCCGCAGCGCCCGTAATATTGCCTCCAAGGTTATAATTGGAAGTATCCAGTGTGGTCATTTGTTCATTGGAGATGATCAGCAATCTGATCCCCCACGTAAATGCACTTCCAGCTGTAGTATTTGCATTAGGAACGTCTGCATGAATTCTCCATGTCCCGTTTTGTTGGAAAGTATAGATATCGGGCGACTGAAAATCGTAAGTGCCATAGGCATTTTTAAAGCCGGAACTGATAGTAGCGTGATGATTAGTATCAAATCCCACCACAATAGCCGTATACCTATCTACTGGTATTTTAGTGTCAAAATTACCTACAAAATCTCCGTTAGGATTCGTAAGCATATAATACTTGAAATACATTTTTGAAACAGGCCCAATTTTTCCCCAGTCCGGTGCAGCGCTTGTTCCTCCGTTATAGTAAATTCCTTCTCCCTGAGGTGACATGGCAGTATTGTTGTTATACACCAGAAGTCCGGTAGCCGGGGAAGGGACAGTGCTGGCATCGGATGTGGATGACAGGGATACTCTGGGAAGTAAAAGTCCTTTATTGCTGGTATTAAGGTCAAGCAAAGCCGAACTGTCCGGAGTATTGGTTCCTACCCCTACATTTCCTGTAGGAGTAATGGTCATTTTGGGACTGTTATTGGTCATCAGATTCAGGGTATTTGAAGTAGTGGTTCCCACGTAGCCCGATCCTCCTCCAATATAAGTTTCCAGACTAACTGTACCATTGGTATGTGTAATACCAAAGCTATTATCAGCTGTACTAACGGTCAGTTTAGTATTGGGTGTTGTTGTGCCTATTCCTACATTTCCACTTGAAGTAACAGTCATTTTTTGGGTGTTATTGGTCATCAGCCTCAGATCATTAGCTGTAGTGGTTCCCACGGTAGCTGCCCCTCCTCCGATATACGTTTTTAAGTTAACTGTACCATTGGTATGATTTAATCCAAAGCTGCTATCAGGCGTACTGATGGTAAGTTTCGTATCAGGGGTTGTGGTACCAAGGCCTACAAGGCCGTTGGCAGCATCCACTGATAAGGTGCTCCCGTCTACAGAAAATGCATTGGTTTGTGTTCCTGTAAAGGCAAGGGTATTGGCTCCCTGTGTAACGGTACGGTTTCCTGTTAAAGTGCCGTCTGTGTTATAAATATTGGCAGATGCAGGTGCTGCCGGTAAAGCTTTCCATGTTGCTACTCCGCTGGCATCGGATGTTAGCACCTTATCTGTACCCTGGGTACCATCTACAATTTTCAAGGCTCCGCTTGTGGTAGATTCAATCTGAAGTTTATTGGTGGGGCTCGTTGTACCAATACCCACATTTCCTGAAGATTTGATCGTCAGTCTTGGTGCGTAGTCTGTTGCATTTCTGGTGGAAAATTGTAACCCGGCATAGCTGTTGGCAGCATCACGGTCAATTCCTGAAATACTGGCCCCGGAAAGTCCTGTTTCAGATGTTGACGGAATGAACCCGAGCTCAGCAAACTGCCCGCCGGAGCCATTTAAATTATACAAAGTAATATTTCTTGATATTCCTTGTGAACATGGAGCTCCGCAATTTTCAATTCCAGCAGAAATGGTATTGGTTGTAGCTCCCGGACTGTTTTGGACTGACAGAGAAGAAGCGGGAGCTATAGTACCGATTCCCACTCTGCTATTTGCTGCATCTACAGAAAAATTTTTCCCATTCACAGAAAATGCATTGGTCTGTGTACCTGTAAAGGCAAGGGTATTGGTTCCCTGTGTAACGGTACGGTTTCCTGTTAAAGTGCCGTCTGTGTTATAAATATTGGCAGATGCGGGTGCCGCCGGCAAAGCTTTCCATGTTGCCACTCCGCTGGCATCGGATGTTAACACCTTATCTGTACCCTGGGTACCATCTACGATTTTCAAAGCTCCGCTTGTGGTGGATTCAATCTGAAGTTTATTGGTAGGGCTCGTTGTACCGATACCCACATTTCCTGAGGATTTGATCGTCAGCCTTGGAGCATAGTCTGTTGCATTTCTGGTGGAAAACTGTAACCCGGCATAGCTGTTGGCAGCATCACGGTCAATTCCTGTAATGCTGGCCCCGGAAAGTCCTGTTTCAGATGTTGACGGAATAAACCCGAGCTCAGCAAACTGCCCACCGGTGCTGTTTAAATTATAAAGCGTAATATTTCTTGCTATTCCTTGCAGACATGCAGCACCACAATTTTCAATTCCTGCAGAAATGGTACTGTTTGTAGCTCCCGAACTGTTTTGCACAGACAGGGAAGAAGCAGGAGCTATGGTACCGATTCCCACTCTGCTATTTGCTGCATCTACAGAAAAATTTTTCCCATTGACAGAAAATGCATTGGTTTTTGTCCCTGTGAATGCTAAGGTATTGGCTCCCTGTGTTACGGTTCTGTTTCCGGTAAGGGTACCATCTGCATTATAGATATTAACGGGATTGGCCAGCTTTGTCCATACGGAACCATTATAATAATAATAGCCAACGGCATCAATATTCACAGCAGTACCCGCTTGCGTTCCGGTAGCTACGCTGTTTACATAAATTAGGGTTGAAACAGGAACACCTGTCATACTTTGAGCTCTCTGTCGGTCCAGTCTGGTAATCAGAACACCATCTACATTGGTAGAAGTGCCTGTTGCATTTTTGGCAGTGATATCAAAAGTAGCAGCCGGGCTGGTGGTATTAATACCTACTTGTGAACGTACTTTGCAAAAAGCAAGCAACAATATCACCACTGGTAATACTTTTTTTTTCATAAATTTTTGTTTTAATTTTAATAATATCGACATTCTAAATTCGATATGGCAAAACTAAAAACAAACCAGAGCTACAACAAGATAAGCACTACATCAAAGATACAACATCAGCATATCAAGCATACATCAAAACAAATAATAAACTGAAACTCAAAATACATCTGAATATTCAAATAATATAAAACAACTATAATTCTTAAGAATTCCAACAACTATTTTATCTTATAGAAAAAATTTACGTTACACTCACTCCACAAGCCTTCCCCACTAATCCCCTAGTCCAATTGTACAAAAAAAAGAATTCTTAACAGCTGTTTTAATACTGAATCCTCTGGCTTTTGCGTACTGGCCATGCGCTCAAATTCTTTTATTCCCAGCCTAAATTGTAATTTAAAACAGTATCAGCCTTTCATATTCAATCTTTCCTCCTGCAGATCCAATAGCCGCAGGTGTTTTCTGATGATATTTTCATCCAGTAAAAGTTCTTCGCGGTTTTTATGGATAAGCCAGTTTCTTTGGGTGTTGAGAATGTCAATATAAATATGCCTGTATTCTTCGTAGTTTAAAATAATTTCAGAACTGCTCAACTGATTTTCATATTTCTGTAACTGATCCTTCAACGCCGGAAAGCTTTCTATTTTATCAGCATAGTCGTTGCGGATTTTTTCAAGAGCTACTTTTGCCAGACTGTTCTGAATGTCGTAATCTATCTCTTTCGCACTTCTTATGAAATCGCGGTCTACCGGTGGAAATTTCTTAAGTAAAAAAGGAAGCGTAAGTCCTTGTAAAAGCAGTGTCAACAGGATTACAATAAATGTGATAAACAGGATCATATTTCTTTGCGGAAACGGAGACCCGTCATCTAAAGTCATGGGAATGGAAAGTGCTGCTGCCAGGGAAACTACGCCCCGCATACCGGTCCATCCAATAATCAGGGGAGTTTGCCAGCCTGGTGACTGTGGATCGGCAACGGTAATAAAATTCCTCATAATTAAGGTTGTTATCAACGCTCCATATCCCGCTAAAATCCGGACAATAATAAGGACTACAGTGACTGCAATTCCATAGCCTATCGCAGTATAAATATCAGTGTCACCTAAGCCGGAAACAATTTCCGGTAAATCTAAGCCGATAAGCATAAAAACGATCCCGTTCAACAGAAAGCAAAGACTTTCCCATACTGTTACGGTACGTATCCGGGATGCACTGCTTAGAAAATCATGACTCCGATAAGAAAGGAACAATCCTCCGGTTACCACGGCCAGAACTCCGGATGCATGAAGTTGTTCTGCCACCAGATACATAGAAAACGGCGCGATAAAAGTCAGCAGAATATCTATATTTGAATCGGTAGGCAACATTTTATGTATTTTCAGAAAGGCGTATGCAATCACAAGTCCTATTCCCAGACCTCCTAAGCACATCCATACAAAACTTCCGGCTGCTTCATGCCAGACAAACTGCCCGGTTGCAGCAGCGATCATGGCAAACCTGAAAATAATCAAAGAAGAAGCATCGTTTAGCAAACTTTCACCTTCCAGAATAGAAGCCAGCCTTTTCGGGACTTTTACAAATTTTAAAATTGCTCCGGCGCTCACAGCATCAGGTGGAGAAACAATTCCGCCCAATAAAAAACCGAGAGCGAGAGAAAACCCGGGAATAAAATAATTAGCAAAAGCAGCAACGGACAGTGCGGTAAAGAAGACCACTACAAAAGCAAAGCTGAAAATAATCCTGCGCCATCTCCAAAGTTCTTTCCATGAGGTTGACCATGCCGCTTCGTACAGTAAAGGAGGCAGGAAGATGATAAATAGTAATTCGGGCTCTATTTTAACAGGTGGTACCCCGGGAATAAAACTTATGACAAGTCCGGCCAATACCAGTAAAACCGGATATGCTACTTTAATCTTATTAGCCAGCATGATCAGCATGGTAATTAAGAAAACCAGGAACAGGTAAAATTCAAAGTTTTTAAGCATAGGAAAAATTTAGAGACTTAAATATATATCAAATTTTTAAAAATTTAATCCTTTACCGGTTTTAGTCTCATCAGAAAACTGTTATCTTTTTCGCTTATACTGCAGCTGTATCAATCCGGTTTCAAATGTTTTTGCGGTAATACATTCAAGTGCATGTTCAGGCCGGCCATCTTTAAAAAGCTTTGTTCCGCTACCTAATAATACAGGAATCACCGAAATAATAAATTCGTCTATCAGATCATGTTTCAACAATTCATTGATTATTTCAGCACCACCGTCACAATAAATATTCTTTCCTTCCATGGATTTTAAACGGTTAACCAATTCTGTTATATCTCCGGTATAGAAAGTCGTCCTGCCTTCTTTTGGCCTTGTGGTTCTCGTGATTACGTAAACATCCCGCTGTCCGTTGTCATAATGAGATGAGCCAATTTCTTTCATCACATAATCATAGGTTTTTCTACCTATAATAATGGTATCAATTCCGGCATTAAAGTCTGCATAGCCGTAATCCTCGCCTTCTTTTTGAACTATTTTCAGAAAGTTCAGATCATCATTGGGTTTTGCTATATAGCCATCTAAACTCATGGCAATGAAAAGTGATAATTTTCGCATTGATTTTGATTTTAATATTGCAGCAAATTTACTTCTATACTACGATCTGCACTTTGTAAAAATGCGACAAATTAAAGTAATGAAGGTACAAGTCCGGTATTTCGCTTAATTTCATTGGTAAGATGTGAATGATCATAATAACCGCATTCAAACGCAATTTCCAATAAGCTCCGGTTTTGATTTGAATTTTTAATTAAACTCATTGCATACTGAAACCTGATAATATTTGAATATTCCTTAGGTGATAATCCGATCAGTTTTTTAAAATCACGTTCCAGCTGTCTTACAGTCGTACAGTGTATTTTAGCCAGCTCGTTACTACTTATGTTTCCGTTTGCTGAATGTATATGATTAAGAACTTCCTGCAGCCGGATATTTTTGTTTTTGAGTCTCCCCGAAAAAAACTGGTCAAAATAATGGAAAGGATTGTCAGATGTTTTCTTAAGACTAAATGAATTGCCCTTTTCAAATTCAACAGTGGCATTGGTTAATTCATTTTGTGAGGCATAGCTGTAAAAATTTGCAAAAGTGGCAGGTTTCAGACACACGCCTGCTAAATGGGTTTCACTGTCAATAAAACTCTCTTTGAAAGAATTCATGGCACCGACGACATAAGTTTTTCCGGATTCCATTGTGAATAAACCGTTATCCGTTAAGCATTGATCTCCTAAATTGATCAGTATACCTGCGCAGCCATCCGGGAAAACCCTCTCCCACTGTTTTTCCATCTCATTTTCTTTCAACTCCCAATAGAAATGGATAAAAGGTTCTAATTCTTTACATGGCTTTATTTTTTTGTACTGCATGGCTTATACTATGTTATTATCACAGTGATATTCAGTCTTTTAATTATTCCCATACAAAACACAGGCTTTGGCAGGCTGTTCTTAATTAATGCCTGTTCTCTATTTCTTCAAAATACCTCATCACTTTTTCCTCAGTGTTGTTTTGCAAATTGACCTTACTGTCAAAAAGTTCTGCTCTTAAATGCCTGTATAAGGATACTGCGTTTCTCATGCTTTCCAATAAGGATTGTCTGTTATAATCCGGAATGGTAAGTTTTAATTTTTCGAGGTCTGAAGTTTTTAAAGCTGTTTCCACTTTTCTGACTCCACGAGGTAAATTTCCGTTTTTGATGTGGAGTAAAGGTCCAAACACAACCATGCGCAGAAATCCCATAAAGTCGTATGCTTCAAAATATTCTCCACGTCCAGTTTTCAGCAATGCATAATGGATCCAGGTCCAAAAACGGTCCTCTATCCACTGGTAATCCGGACAGGGAAATCTGACTTCTGTGTGATGAATAATGTTCACAAGCTTTCCACCCTTATCAATAAGGAGAACCGGAGTTTCAATACGGCTCTGAAATTCTTCCAGGGTTAAAAACTTGATATCGACATGCAAAAGCGGATTGTCATACAGGCATATCAGCAATCTCGGCTCTCCCACGTGCTCTCCTGTAAACCCTGACAAGAAATCTCCCAGCTTTTTTGCATATCCAAGCATTAGATTCTTATCGTGGGAAATTTTTTGTTGGGTGACAAGAATGAGGTCAAGATCTGAAAATTCATCTATTTCATCGGTAAGCCAGGAACCTGCAACAGCTAATCCTATAACATTGTCGTCCGGTTCTAAAATCTCTTTTGCTCTGTTGGCGAATTCTTGCTGTATCATTGGTTATTCGTTCTTTTAGGTTATCTGTACATGTTAAGCCAGCTTTGAAGTATATTTTGAATCACTTTTAAATATACAAAAATATCCCTTTTGCTGATCATTTCTAAGCTGAATCCTATCCTCAACTACGGCTTATATCATTTAATTTCATTAATAATAAATCCCAGCCTGTAGTCTGGGATTCATTATTTATAATTTATAAAACGTTCACATGAAATAACATATGTATGATCGTCTTATTTAAGGATTGCTGTTCTTTTTTAAAACAATCTGTTATGAAGAGATCTCAAGGCTTCTATCTTGTAAGCAGAGGAAACAAGCAGCGAAATATTATTTTCACTTCCTCCATAGGAAATCATTCTGATCGGAATATGTTTTACCGCCTCGGAAACAATAGTGGCATATCCGTTGTTGTTTTTTCTGAAATCACCTACGATACAAACGATAGACTGTTCGTTATCAATTTCAACGGCTGAAAAAGATTCCAGTTCTTTCACAATTTCAGAAAGATAATCGGTTTGGTCTATGGTAAGTGAAACGGCTACTTCAGAAGTGGTAATCATATCAATAGGGGTTTTGTAGCGTTCAAAAACTTCAAAAACCTTTCTTAAAAATCCGTAAGCCATCAACATTCTTGAAGACTGAATACGAATTGCCGTAATATGATCTTTTGCTGCAATAGCCACAATCTGATTCTGATTGGTAGCTTCTCCGGAGATCAGTGTTCCGGACGCACTCAAATTCATCGTATCCAGCAATCTTACCGGAACATTATATTTTCTTGCCGGAAAAACACTTTGGGGATGAAGAATTTTAGCCCCAAAGTAAGATAATTCAGCAGCTTCATCAAAGCTCAGTCTGGCAATGGATTTTGTATTTTGAACATATCTCGGATCATTATTATGGAATCCGTCAATATCTGTCCAGATCTGTATTTCTTCAACCTGGAGCGCCGCCCCTAATAATGACGCAGTATAATCTGAACCACCTCTCTGTAAATTATCAATTTCACCTTCAGCATTTCTGCAGATGTATCCCTGGGTGATAAATAAGGTTTCCTCAGGATATTCTGAAATTTTACGGGCTGCATGTTCTCTGATATAATCAATATTGGGTTCTTTATCTTCATCAATCAGCATGAAATCAAGTGCTGACAATAACACTGACGGAATTTCAATTTCTTTTAAATGTAAATGGAAGAGAGTTGTTGAAATAATTTCTCCCTGAGCCAGAATAACACGTTCCGCACTGGAATTAAAATTTTTATTTTTAAATTGATAAAAGAGATCAAATATTTTGTCAATGAACAGTAATGCTTCTGAAGTACCTTCTTCCGTTTTAAATAATTCATGGACAAATTTTTTGTATTTGTCATACAGTACATCAATATGTTGGTAAGCAGCTTCAATATCTTTGTTTTCATACAGCGCTGATAACTTTACCAAATCGTTGGTAGTTCCGGAAACAGCTGATAAAACAACCAGATGTTTGTCTGCTGCCTGAGATCTGATGATGGGTAATAACTGTTCGATTCTTTCCGGACTTCCTACTGAAGTTCCTCCAAATTTTAATACTTTCATAATAGATATAATTGTTAAATATTTTCCAAAAAAAAAGAGCTTGTCGTGATGACAAGCTCCTGATATATTTTAGTTTCTAACCAAAGGAAAATGACTCACGACGTTCGACGTAAGTTCTGTTTCTTTGCTTTTTTAAGGTTAGATAAAATCATTTTCTTTTTTTGCTGGGCAAATATACATATTTTTATTGATCTCCGCCTAAAAAAATTGATTTTCCTAAATTCTACGTCCAGGTAGTGTTTTTTTGTAAAATGCAGTATTTATACGTAATCATATCTTTTAAAATAAAAATAAATTTGTGCCATTGAGTTCCATTTTTTCACCAATCACTTTTTTTTTAACACCATTAAACTAATACTATGAGTGTATGAATGAATTATTAAAGCATAATAACCTAAATTAAAAACAACTAAGCATGAAAATCAAAAATCTTTATTCCCTGATTACAGTATTTACAGCTACAGCGATCACATACGCACAAGTAGGAATTAATACAGTAACCCCCCAGGCAACATTGGATGTTGCAGGAAATACAAGCACAACTATGAAGGATGGTATTTTACCTCCAAGAGTTTCTAAACAACAGTTGGCTTCTAAAGATGCCGGAACGTATGGAAGTGCTCAGGCAGGAGCACTGGTTTATATTACAGATACTACAGCTCCTTCAGGAACTACACCAAGTTTATCACAGGTTGCAGATATCAGCAACAACGGATATTATTATTTTACAGGATCAGCATGGGTTCCTTTTTCGGTCAACCTTTATAATGCAGATGGAATACTTTCAGGAAACAGAGTGGTAACTCAAGATGCCAGTACACTGGCATTTACTTCAACATCTACCAATGGTTTTTCTGTGGATGGAGCAACATTTTCTGTGGATGCGGCCAATGACAGAGTCGGATTGGGAACCGCTTCACCTGAAGCAAGATTCCATGTGGTTTCTACCGTTCCAGCCTTAAACCGATATAATTTAATTGATGCTACTGCCGGAACCAACCAATATGGAATTATGGCTTTACGAAATACTTCCGCTCTGGCCACAGGAAATTATTCTTTACTTGGGTTTACCAACAGCGGACCCGCTTCGGGAGGTGCCAACTGGGCATTAGGATCAATCCGTACAGGATCAACATTGACCAATGGTTCGGAAGAAGATTTTTATATCGGAAACTCTACCGGTGGAGGTTTAATCGAGAGAATGAGAATTAACCCTACCACAGGAAATGTAGGAATAGGAACTTCTTCTGCATCGAATAAACTTCACATTAACGCTACCAACCCGGTAAGACTGGAAGGATTACAAGCCGCTTCAGGAACTTCAGGAAGTTTAACGGTCAACAGTACGGGTGTGGTACAACTAAAGAACTCAGCAAGCATCAGTGCTGCAAGAGGCACAGGGATCGTAACAATTACGACGAACAATACTTTTGTAAACACCTCAGTTTCGGCAAAAACTTTTGATAACCTCAGTGAAATGGCAGGAAATACTTTCATTGCATCTTCTACAGGATTGTATAAGGTTGATTTCATTGTTAATTATCCTCAACGAGGAGCAACAGAAGATGGTGGAGACGGATATCTTGGATACGCTCAGATCAGTCTGAACGGAATTCAGCAGTCGTTTACCAATACCAAAGTCACTTTACCCGAAGCCAGTGGAGCTCCATCATTTGTTTCATGCACCAATTCTACTTTGATCAAAATGAATGCGGGTCAGGTACTTTCATTTCAGGCACTTTCTTTTGGATCTACCCCCAACACAACCAATATTGTAGCTCCTTTCACCATTAATGTAGTCCGTATCGACTAATCTTTCGGATTACAATGAAACAGGTAAAACATTCCCATTTACCTTACAGGCAAAATTCTATCAACACAAATATAAAAGAACACCAGCAACAATACTGGTGTTCTTATTTTTTGTTTAAATAGGGTTACCACTCCGGATTCCCAAGATATAATAATTTTTATGCTACATTGACTCCGAAAATATGCCCCACCAACGCTGTAATTCCCATCGCAACGGTACCCCAGAAACAGATTCTCAGTACGGCTACTTTGATACCGGAACCTCCGGCTTTGGCAGAAATTGCTCCTAAAAGCATCAGAAAGATGATTGAAAAACCATATTGGAAATACACCATTTGTTTGAGTGGCGCCAAAAGAGAAACGGTAAAAGGTAATAAAGCTCCCACAGCAAATGAACAGAATGAGGCCATTGCTGCCTGCAATGGTTTAGCCTGTGTTATTTCATTAATTCCCAGTTCATCACGGGCATGGGCACCAAGTGCATCATGTTCTGTCAGTTCAATGGCAACCTGCATTGCCGTTTCTTTGGTACAGCCTCTTTTTTCATACACTTTGGCGAGTTCCCTGAGCTCTATTTCCGGCATCTCTTCAAGTTCACGCTTTTCACGGATCAAATCTGCTTTTTCCGTATCCTCCTGAGAGCTTACAGAAACATATTCACCCGCAGCCATAGACATTGCTCCCGCGATCATTCCTGCTAATGCAGCAAGAATAATGATATGACGTTCCGGTTCTGCAGCCGCAACGCCAATGACAATACTTGTGGTGGATAACAATCCGTCATTTGCTCCCAGTACAGCTGCCCGGAGCCAGCCTACCCTGTTTACATAATGTTTCTCCAGCTGATGATGCATAGTTTTTATTTTGGTGCACGTTAAAGTTACCCAATATTTCGTCAAGAATCAATTTAAATTACCTCATTTCGTTGGGGACAGATTTATTTTCAGACCTTATTTTCAGTATAAAAATCCAGTAACCAATGAATAGTATTTCAAGAATACAATCGATCATATAAGTCCATCTGATCACATTGTTCAGATAATAATAGAGATCAATCCCTGCCAGCCCGGCACAACAGAGCATGATGGCGAGAATAACCAAAGGGCTCTGCTTTATTCTTACTACATATACAATAAGAAGAATATAAGGAAAAAGCAGTAAGCTGACCGTTTTTACCAGCCATATATCCGTTTTGGGACCCGTGATTTTCAAAAAGCTTTCCAGGTGTACAAATGGCCATATGATGGTCAACAGAAAATAAAACATTTGAATATAGGCCGGAATTTGGTATTTTTTCATGAAGCACGATTTATGAAGTCCATTTTCATGAGATAATTATGTACCTCAATGATCATCTATTTATATCTATGATAAGCCATGTGCTTATTTTCCGGCCTGTCATTATCAGGAATATTTTTTTCTCTGCGCTGTTTTTCGAGATCTTTATAGAACGCATGAAGCTGTTTCATTTCATCTTCTGTAAGATTTTCAATTTCTTTTATTGTGTAGGAGCTTTTGCTCGCTGCCGTCAATTCATCAAGCTTATCCTGAAGCGCTTTTATATCTTTATTCTGTGCATTCCTGATAAAAAATACAGTAAGCCCGGCAATACCTAAAAAGGCACTTCCTTTAATATATACAGGCCAATCCTGCCATCGGTTTAAAATATCTTTAATCATACTTATTATTTTTTAAAATTACTTTTGTAAAAACAAGCCATACGGATTGCTCCATATGACCGGTTTCAACATTAATCTCTATAAATCTATGCTAACTAAAAGAAGATCTTACGGTTTTCAATTTTAACCGTATTATTTCTTTCCAGCATTTTTATTGTTCTTATCACCGTTTCCACACAAAGCCCGGTAAGATTAGCGAGCTGCTGTCTGGTAAGGGGTATTTTAAAAGAGAAAGGTGCTTTTTTTTCCTGAAGGTTTTTAAAACATGTCATGATCCCGATAAGCCGCTCAGCCGGATGCAGTGAGGAGTTTTTCTGCAGCATAATATACTGGTAGTACAGATGACTTGACATCGCATGACAGACATTAAAATATAAATGGGGATATGTCCTGAGCAAGCTAAAAAAGTTATTTTTACATAGTCTTAAAATGACGCAATCTGTGAGCGTTACCGAATCCACAGGATATTTTCTGTCCAGGAACAGAATGGAGTCTCCAAAACTCTGCCCGGAGGAAAAAATATTCTGGATAAATTCCTTACCATCTTCACTGGTATTGGCAAGTTTTACTTCTCCCTGCATGATCTGATAGTAATATAGTGCTTCATTTCCTTCCTGGAAAATAAATTCGCCGGGTCCGTATTCTTTAATTTCTGCTCCTGCAGAATGAAGAGTTCTTTCATTGATTGCCATAATTCTTTTTTTAATGTTTCTCCTTCAATATGTTCTTACCAATGAGTTCCCATTGAATAAGATACTACTGAATGTTGTAACTTGTTATTTCATAATAAATCGCCCATGCTGCAAACACAATGACAATGATCCATATCCAGAAAGGAATGGTTTGGGGTGTTTCACTTCCATTGATCAGGAAGCTTTTCTGATTTCCTTTATCATACGCATTGATCATTAAAGAAAGTGTTCCGTCCACCACGTCTTTATTTTTAAGGCCTTCTATCCGTATTGCCGGGCCATTGGCTACCGTAAACTGTATTTTTCTGATCCCTTCTTTTCCGGATGGTGAATGACTTACGATTTTAAGGGTATGCTCACCATCTGTGAGCTTTTGGGTATCGAGATCAAAAACAATGGGAGTATCCAGTTCTGCAACAGGAACCGGATCGTCATCAATAAATAAAAATACTTTGCTTTTATCTTTGGTCATGATCTTGAATTTTCACCTGAAAAAACGGAATATTTAATATGGGATTTATCTTTTTCACCAGGTCTGAACAGATATTTGGCAGAAAGTATAAAGGCCAGTACAGTTATCAATACGACAAATCCTACAATGAACCAGTCCCAGTTGCTTTCCGGACCGGTTCCGTGGGTAAAGTTCCTTGTCACCTCGGGCTGCTGAAGTTTACAGGCATCGCAGGCAGATACATAAGCTGTAAACAATATTCCAGACAGGGTTGCTATTTTTTTTAAAAAATCTTTCATTGTTATTTTATTTTATCCATTATGGTTTTCACTTCTTCAGCGGTTACTTTTTTGGCATTATTTCCCCAGCTTGTCCGCTCATGATTCATAATTGCAGCCACATCTTCAGGGGTAAAATTGGCATTGGTACCCACCGGCGGCATCGTGGCAAACTCCGGTCTCGGATCATAGCCTTTCATGATGATGGTAACATACAATTCAAGATCTCCTCCTGCTACGACGGGGCTTCCTTTCAATGGCGGAAATGCTCCGGGAACGCCTTCTCCGTTAGCCTGATGACAGCTGGCACAGTTTGCGGTAAAAAGGGCATCTCCATCCGGTAAACCGGCATTTCCTCCCTGTGCTGCTCCTTCTTCTTTTTTCTGTTTATAAAGAAAAGCCGGAACAATAGATTTATCTGTATAATCTGTTTGTTTCAGAGATTTCAGATAGGCAACCAACAGCAAAGCTTCGGGGCCTGCTACAATTTTTTTATATCTGGGACGGAATTTTTCAGGAACTTTCACCTCAACATCCCCTGGCTGGAGATAATCCCTCTCTATAAAGAGCCAGGGATAGGCAGGCATCACAGATTCTTCAACTGCTGCTCTCGGCTGATAGAGATGAATCAGATGCCATTCTGCACTGGGCTGTCTTTCCCCGATACTGGTAAGATCCGGCCCTGTCCTCTGGGTTCCCATCAGATTGGCTGTATTTCTCCAGAAATCTGTACGGGTATTGATGGCAAAATCTGCCGGTATGCTTGGTCTTTTCCCAAACACATTATCCATTTCTACATTTCTTACCTGCTGCGTATGGCAGGCAATGCATCCGTTATCGATATAAACTCTTTTACCCGCCTGTTCCTCTTTTGTCAGAATTTTAGACTGTCTTGGTAAAGGTTTATTAATCCTTTGATTATCCAAAGCAGGCAATATGGCAATATAAAGGGTAAGAGAAACAAAAAGTAAGAGTGCAGAGCCAAAAAGGATCCGGTGGTCATTTAAAAATATCATGATGTTGATCTTTATGTATTAAACTCTGTATTTCCATATTGTTTCTTTGCTGCCAGAATTTCTGCAGGTGTTCTGGGAACTCTTACCTGATCTTCTTTTCTTACCATTCTGTAGAAATTATACGCAAAAATCAAGTGGGATACCCACATCAATGTTCCTCCGATAGCCCGCCAGAGCCAGAAAGGAGCCATATTGATTACTCCTTCAATAAAAGGTTTTTTCATGATCCAGAGTTCTCCTGTCTGTGTTCCTCCAATCATTAATGCAATAACATAAAACAACAGTCCAATCAGTGCAAACCAGAAATGAATTCCCACTAAAAGCTTCGGAGGTTCTTTTCCTGTAAGCCGCGGAACCAGCGTATAAAAAAATCCCCAAAGCATAAATGTGATGATTCCGTACATGGTAAGATGCGAATGTGCTACAGTGAAATCCGTAAAATGCCAGAGAAGATTGGTATACCTGAAAGCTTCCACTGTTCCCTGGAATGATCCTGTAAAATAAAATATGATAGACATAAAATAAAACGGAAGCGTATAGCTATTCCTAAGCTGATACCATGCACCATTAAATGTCAGAAGAAAATTGGCTGTACCTGCTGCCACAGGAATCAGCATTCCCGCACTTGCAATGATTGCTGTTGTCTGCAAACGCCAGGGAATTGCACTGAAAATAAAATGATGGGTTCCGATCAGGGTATAAAAGAACGTATGGGTCCAAAAAGCCAGTATCCCTAAGCTGTAGGAATAAATAGGCTTATTGAGCTGTTGCGGCAAAAAATAATACATCAGTCCCAGATTGATCATCATGAACCACATTCCGATGGCCTGATGCATATAATATCCCTGAATAATGGTCTCCCCAACCCCATCCTGCCAGATAGGAATGTACGCAATAACAATCACAATAACGATAAACATTGTTCCTGATACGATATACCAGTTAGACAGATAAATTTCTTTGGTTTTCCTGTGTGCAATGGGCTTAAAGAAATTATGCAGGGAAAGCGCTACTCCTATTCCGAAAGTAATCATGATCGGCCAGATATATTCCCGGTATTCTCCCCCGCCGTTATTTACCCCTGAAAGTACAGAGATTGTTCCGGCAAGAACAGCTGCGTTGACCAGAATAAGAGAAAGATACCCTTGTTTTATATTAAACTTCTCAACATTACTTACCCGTGGTATCACATAATGTGCAAACCCCAGCATGGCTAGGGAAGCCCAGCCCCAGAATACGGCATTGGTATGTCCCGGCCTGAGCCTCCCATAGCTGAACCAGCTTGTGTGCTCTATATCCGGAGCCACAAGCTTTATCCCTGCATATAATCCGAAGGTTGTTCCCAGCACAAGCCAGAAGATAGCTGTTCCAAGGAAATAAAGAATCAGACGGCTCAGTTCAGGAGAGATATATTTCTGAAAAGAGGATGTTCTTCTCTTATCAGGAAATACCCTCAGTTCTTCAACGGAATTGATATTCCTGACCATTCCCTTTGTATCAGCGGCAGGTAAAGTACTGGAAAGGCCATTTTCCGGCAGCCTGAAATTGAGTTCTTTTTCCCTTTGTTCATAATCGGCTACTTCTTCCGGGGAAAGATTCTCTATTTCTTTTTTGGTCTCGGCAGACTCTTTCCGTCTTAATATTTTAGCATAAATGGATAAAAACTTAAGAACAACAATGACAAGGCCGGCTACAATGACCATTAAAGTAAGCAACAGGGTAATCTGTATCCCGGTTTCTTTGAATAATGAGATATCTGCCATAACAGTATTATTATGGATTAATGAATCAAGATTTCTGGTTTATTTTCTTAATAGAATCTCTATTGGTCTCTTTAACAGAGATCAATTCCGCCTTTTAAAACGTTAATGGCTGTAAATACGATTATTTACTTTTTTTAATAGAATCTACGTCATATGCAGAACTGTCCACCGTAGGTGTTTGATCTGCCGAATCCGGTGAAATCTGGGCAGAGCCGGAAGTAAGGCTGTCAGATGCCATAATGGTATCTGTATTGGTGCGTTGTGTCTGGGGTTCTTTTTTGCAGCTGACGACAAAAAGGCCGGCAAGTACAATGAATGATACGATGAATTTCATACTATTAAATTTTGTGGTGTGTGTAGTATCAAATGTAGACAACATCATGCTAACGCTTTATGACTCAGATCATAGAACTCCTGAACAGCACTATTCTTTCCGGAAAATCCTATTTTCTTATCTTTGCAGCAATGAATTTATTATATATCAACTGGGATATTAATCCCGAAATCGTCAATATCTTAGGACTTCCCATAAAATATTACGGATTATTATTCCTTGCAGGGCTTGTTTTGTCTCTTAATATTTTAAAAAGAATCTATAAAAAAGAAGGTCTCAGTTCACAAGCCCACGAAGCTTTATTCTCTTATGCATTGATAGGAATACTGGTGGGAGCCAGATTGGGGCACTGCCTTTTTTATGATTTTGATTATTATTCACAACATCCGCTTGAAATATTTTTACCTATTCAGAAAGGACCGGATGGATCTTACCATTTCACAGGATTTGCAGGTCTTGCCAGTCATGGTGGTGGAATTGGTTTGGTGATTATGCTTCTCATCTATGCGAGAAAATATTCTATTCCGTTCATGACCGTTCTGGATGCCATAGCGATTGTACTTCCCTTGGGTGGTACTTTCATCAGGCTGGCTAATCTTATGAATTCTGAAATTATAGGAATTCCTACTGATGTTCCGTGGGCTTTTATTTTCCGTCAGGTGGATGATCTTCCGAGACATCCTGCCCAGCTTTATGAGGCCATCTCTTATTTTATTATTTTCCTTGCAGTGTATTTTATTTACAGGAGGAATATTTTTAAAATCGGGAAAGGATTCTATTTTGGAATCAGTATTCTGCTGATCTTTATTATGAGAATCCTGATTGAGTTTATCAAGGTGGATCAGGTAGAATTTGAGCACGGAATGATTTTAAATATGGGACAGATACTGAGTATCCCGTTTGTTCTTCTCGGATTATTCTTTATTATCAAAAGTATCCTGGAAAAAGGAAAGGTTAAAACTACTTAATTTCCTTACTTCTATTACCATAAAAAACTCACTGAAAGTTGTTTCAGTGAGTTTCTTTTTTTTAATACATTTTCAATATACTATCTTGTTGTGTATCCGCCGTTGGCAAATATCGTCTGTCCGGTAATCCACCAGCCTTCTGTTACCAGGAATTCTACCAGCGGAGCGATGTCTTTAATATCGGTAAGACCTCCCAATGCCGATGCAGATTTATGATAAGCCACTGCATCATCCGTTTCCTGTCCGTAGAAGAAAGGAGTATCCATAGGACCCGGCGCTACTGCCGTTACAGAGATGCCTCTTACCCCGAATTCTTTGGAAGCCGCTCTTGTAAAATGTTCTACCGGTGCTTTTGCTCCTGCATATGTAGAATATAATCCGGTGTAAGCTGCCAGCAATGAAGTAACAATAGTACAGATTTTTCCGTGATCGTTTAGCTTTTTACCCGCTTCCTGCAAAAAGAAATACGCAGACTTTGAATTTACATTGAACATGGTATCATATTCAGCTTCTGTAGTTTCTGAAAATGGCTTTTTAAGTACCATCCCTACAGTATTGATTGCAATATCAATTCCTCCGAAGCGGGAAATAGTTTCGTCAAAAAACTTCGTGATATTATCTACTTTGGTAAGATCTCCCTGAAATAAAAATGCTTCAGCTCCTAAAGCCTGCACTTCAGCCAGTGTTTTTTCGCTTTCGGCTTTTGAACTTTCGCTGTTGTAGTGGATAGCCAGCTTTGCCCCTTTGGATGCAAAATCTCTGCTTAATAAGCCTCCTAAATTTTTACCTCCTCCTGCAATTAAAACAACTTTTCCCTGTACATTTTGTGTTGACATGTTTTTATATTTAAATGTTAATGAGACAAAGATCAATAATAAAAATGGCCTCAACATGGTGAAATTTTCGGAAATTTCTATTTATTATTTTTAAACTAAAAGAAAAATGTTTATTATTTTATGTAAACAATAGTTTTTAATAGAATGTTATTTACCAACCAGATACGCCTTGAAATGCCTCTTTTCAGTTAAACACTTTTATATAATTCACAAACACGCATCAATTTTAGGCATAACATTTGATACCTTCCTCCCGTATCACGCACCACCACTTCATTTTTAATATATTTTTTTATAATCCTCAGACTTCTGAGGATTTTTTTATGGTATTATTTTAATTTTATGTACATATTCACACATAACATTATGATCAATTAAAACCATTTCTGATAATCAATCATTTAAATATGATTATTCATTTTATTGTTGTATATTTGCATATTAATAAACCAAGTCTTTACTTTGTTTTCTGTAACGACCCGAATATTTTTTATTCAGTCTTTGCCTTTTGAGCAGCCATCTTTTTAACTTTTATTCTTCTATTAAAGAACAATACTTGTCGGAATTTTAAAGCTCTGTATGATTGGGATTATCCAGGACAGAAAACATAGCCAGGCTTTATAGGGGTCTAACAGACCAGTTTGAACTCATTAATTTATAGAAACTAAATACTAAAAATAATTTATGGCAGATTCTTTTTCTAAAAAGGAAAATTTCAAGAAAAAAATTCAAAAGCAAAAAGAAAAGGCGCTAAGACGCGAAGAACGTAAAACGAACAACAACAAAGGAGCAGAGGATGTCTTCATGTATGTAGACGAATTCGGAAGATTAACATCTACTCCACCTGAACAAAGACAGGAAGTAAATCTTGATGACATTCAATTGGGTGCAGCACCTATCATTGAGGAAGATCCAAGAAAAACAGGAATTGTTACTTTCCTGAGTGAAAAAGGATATGGTTTCATTACGGAAGACAATTCCAAAGAAAACATCTTCTTCCACAATAACAACTGTGCAGAACCGGTAAAAAAAGGAAATAAGGTATCTTTTGAAAAAGAGAAATCTCCTAAAGGATTTTCTGCTGTTGAAATTCAGCTTGTTAAATAATATGTACTTATAAAGTGTTTCTGCCCTGAAAGCGGATTCATTTTAAACCATACACAAAGAGACTGCCCGCGAGGACAGTCTCTTTTTTTAGGGACATATAAAAAAGTTAACTCAACTTATAAAAAGTTAGATTGTAACGCAATATCCTGGATTTATTTCAAATAGCATTACGGGAATCCGTAGAATATCATTAAACAGAAAAGAAGCTGCCTTTTCAGACAGCTTCCTTCATCGTAAAAAAAAGTAAAAATTAATCCAGCTTCCCTCCCAGTGCTTTAAACAGCAGGACGTTATTTCTGGTATTCTGGTGCTGAAACTGCAGTAGATCCAGTTCAGCAGTTAATTTGCTCTTCTGCGAGTTAATCAGCTCAAAATAGTTGGCGTAGCCTGTCAGGTACAGATCGTTGGAAACCTCAACACCGCGGTCAAGGAAACCTACTTCCTCCGATTTCAGTTTCAGAACACGTTCATAGATCCTGGTCTGTTTCAGAATCGACTGAAGTTCATTAAAAGCAGTCGTGATACTTTTCTGATAGTTTAAAAAAGCAATTTCCTGCTCTTTGCTCGCTACCTTAAATTCATATTTCAGCTGTCCTTTATTGAAAACAGGAACCATTAATCCTCCCAACAACTGCCCGGCTAGAGAACTTGGTTTGAAGAAGGTTTCTACGGAAAAAGAATTCAGTCCGAAACCGGCTCCCAGATCAATCTTGGGATAAAAAGCCGCTCTTGCCGCTTTTGCATCAGCCTGCGAAGCTTCCAAAACATAATAGTTTGCGGCTACATCCGGTCTGGAATGGATCACATTTTCTACATTAATGGTTTTATTCAAAACTTCCATATTGGTAGGCATCAGTATTTTTCCGCGCTTCACCTCTCCGCCGTAGCTTCCTGTTAATGTAGTGATCGCTTGCTCTACTGTAACAATTTCCACTCTGATATGTTCAATCTCTGCCAGCCAGTTGTTATTCTGAGCTTTGAACTGCTGTACTGCCAACTCGGTAGCTTTTCCCACTTCACGCTGGGCAAGAACAATTTCAAAAGCTCTTTGCTGAAGTTTATAGTTCTTCTGATAAATTGCCAGACGGTTATCCAAAGCAACCAGCTGATAATAGAGATTGGCAATATCTGTGAAAAGTTCTACCTGTAATAATCTCAATCCTTCTGTGGATGCCAGATATTTCTTCTGGGCAGCAATTTTCTTATTTTTCAGTTTGCCCCATGCATCAATCTCCCAGCTGCTTCTTGCACCCAGCCAGTAATTAGGGGTAAAATCCCTGTTGATTTTCTGATTTTCCGTAATATTGGGTGAAAGGTTGGTATCATAGTTTCCAACACCTTCCATTGTATATTTTCCGTAACGGTCGCCGGAAGCCTGTACTCCCACTTCAAGAGACGGCAGCAGATCCATTTTTGATCTTTGAAGAAAACTGTTGGCAATCTCTACTCTTTGCTGGGCAATTTGAAAATCCGGATTCGCCTGAACCACTTTATCAAAAAGTTCAAGCAGCTGCGGATCTGTAAAATAAGCTTTCAGATTAATCTGCTGGAATTCATCCGTAGATTTACTTTTGTCGGATTTAATGACTTCCTCTGGCAATTCCTGAGCCTTTTTCAGCTCCGTTACTTTGGGAACGGCACATGAAACCAGGCTCAGTGATGCTATTCCATACAATATATTTCTATGATTTAATCTTTTCATCTTTCTTCTTATTTTCAAGTTTCGCAAAGAATATATAGAGTCCCGGAATCACCACCAGTCCGAAGATAGTTCCTATCAGCATTCCTCCTGCTGCTGCCGTACCAATGGAACGGTTACCGATGGCTCCGGCTCCTGATGCAATACATAAAGGAATAAGTCCTGCTACGAATGCAAAAGACGTCATCAGAATCGGTCTCAGACGCTGTCTTGCTCCTTCAATAGCGGCCGGAATGATATCAAATCCCTGTTTATTTCTTGCCACGGCAAATTCTACGATCAGAATGGCATTTTTGGCCAAAAGTCCGATCAGCATAACCAATGCTACCTGTGCATAAATATTATTATCCAATCCCATCATTACCAAAGCGATATAGGAACCGAAGATTCCTGTTGGAAGACTTAATAATACAGGCATTGGAAGAAGGAAACTTTCATATTGTGCCGCTAACAAAAGATACACGAATAAAAGACAGATGGCAAAGATATAAACGGTCTGATTTCCTGATAAGATCTCTTCTCTTGTCATTCCTGACCACTCAATATCAAATCCTCTTGGCAAAGATTCTTTGGCTACACGTTCTACTGCTGCAATGGCATCTCCGGAACTGTAACCGTCTGCAGGTTCTCCGTTGATCATCGCAGACATATACATATTATATCTTGTAAGCACTTCAGGACCGTATACCCTTTCGATGGTAATGAAGGTAGAGAAAGGAACCATTTCGCCTTTATCATTTTTTAGATATAAATTCAGAATACTTTCGGGGGTATCCCTGTGCTCCGGACTTGCCTGCACCATCACTTTATACATCTGGCTGAAACGGATAAAATTTGTGGCATAATAAGATCCCAGCATCGTCTGCAATGTCGACATCGCATTGTCTACTGATACTCCTTTCTTCGCTGCCATATCATAATCCACATTGATCATGTATTGCGGGAAAGTAGCATCGAAACTGGTAAAGCTGTTCTGCAGTTCTGGAGCTTCATTGAGTTTTTTAACGAAATCTTTGGTAATCTTATCGGTATTTTCAATGGTTCCTCCGGTTCTGTCCAGCAGACGTAATTCAAAACCGCTGGTATTCCCGAATCCGGGGACGGTTGGAGGTGCAAAGATTTCAATCTGTGCATCTGCGATTCCTTTTGTTTTATCAGAGAGCTCTGCAATAAGATCATTTACGGAAATACTTCTTTCCTTCCAGTCTTTAAGGTTGATCATTGCCATTCCGTAAGAGGAACCTGCAATTTCTGTGACGATACTGTATCCTGCAAGCGTGGTCACGTTTTCGACTCCTTTAATTTTTTTGGCGATAACCGTTACCTCATCCAATACTTTTTCTGTTCTTTCTACTGTTGCACCCTGCGGAGTGGTAACACTTACGTAAACCATTCCCTGGTCTTCCATTGGGATAAATCCGGTTGGCAGGAATTTGCTGGTTACAAAAGTAAGTCCGACAAATAAAAACAGCAGTCCGAAAGTTACCGTAGTTCTTGTGGCAAATTTTGATAAAATACCTACATAACCATTCGTTAGTCTTTCAAAACCAGTATTGAAACTCTGGAAAGCCCTGTCGATGATGGTTTTCTTCTTATGATGATCATGAGGTTTTAAAATAATAGCACAAAGCGCCGGAGTAAGTGTCAATGCATTTACCCCGGAAATCACAATACTGATAGCCAGCGTTAATGAAAACTGACGATAAAACACTCCCACCGGACCATCAAGGAAAGCCACAGGAATAAATACAGCAGACATTACGATGGTAATCGCTACTACCGCTCCTGCAATTTCTTTGGTAGCACTGATGGTGGCATCCATCGCATTCATTCCTTCTTCCATTTTCACGTGAACGGCTTCAACGACGACAATGGCATTATCAACCACAATTCCGATGGCCAGAACCAACGCGAACAATGTTAAAAGGTTGACAGAGAAATCCAGCATATTCATAAATGCAAAAGTTCCTACCAATGCTACCGGTACAGCCAGTACAGGAATCAATGTAGAACGCCAGTCCTGAAGGAAAATAAATACTACAATTCCTACCAGAATAAAGGCTTCAATAAGCGTTGTCAGTACTGCACTGATGGAAGCATCAAGGAATCGGGAAACATCATAAGCCATGTTATACTCCATTCCGGGAGGGAAAGAAGTGACTTTTAATTCTTCCATTTTTGCCTTTACACTTTCGATAACTTCAGATGCGTTGGAACCGGGACGTTGTTTCATCATAATGGATGCTGAAGGTCTTCCGTCTGTTTTGGAAACCATTCCGTAGTTCATCGCTCCGAATTCAACTTTAGCAATATCCTTAAGCTTTAAAATTGTTCCGTCAACGTCAGATCTGATGGGAACTTCTTCATATTGTTTAGGCTCAAAAAACTTCCCTTTATATTTGATCACATACTGAAGCTGGCTGGAAGTTTTCCCTGACGTTTCCCCTACTTTTCCGGGTGCTGCGGAAATATTCTGTTTTTGTAATGAAGTGATCACTTCATCCGCAGAGATATTGTAAGCAGCCATTTTCTGCGGGTCCAGCCATACTCTCATTGAATATTCCTTCTGCCCCATGATCTCGGCACGGCCTACTCCATCAATACGTTTCAGCTCCTGAAGGACGTTGATATCCGTAAAGTTATAGATGAACTGTTCATCCTGGCTTGGATCTGTACTCGTGATGTTGAGGTACATCAGCATACTGTTCACTTCTTTTTCAGTAGTTACCCCGGCCCTGATCACCTCTTCAGGAAGTTCATCAAGAATAGTGGTCACCCTGTTCTGAACGTTTACCGCTGCTACATCAGGATCTGTTCCTACTTCAAAGAACACCTGAATAAGGGTAAGCCCGTCATTGGAAGTTACCGTAGACATATACGTCATCCCCGGCACTCCGTTGATGGCTCGTTCAAGAGGAAGAGCTACCGCATTGGCAGATACTTCGGCGTTCGCTCCGGTATATTTTGCTGTAACGTTTACTGAAGGCGGTACAATATCAGGAAACTGGGTGATCGGCATTTTCAGCAATGCCATAATTCCCAGCAATACAAATAATATGGAAATAACCAACGAAAGAACCTTTCGTCTTATAAACATTTCTACCATAGTTGATTGATTTAAAGATTATGAAAGGTTAATACTTCTTTTTGATTTTGATGATATCACCATCTTTCAAAGACTGAGTTCCTTCATAAATGATTAAATCTCCTTTTTTAAGACCGCTTTCCACCACATAAGAGTCTCTTAAGGTAGTTCCGATCTTAATATTGGTCATTTTCACTTTATTCTGTTGATCCACAACAAAAACATAGGTCTTATCCTGAATGGAGAAGGTGGATTTTTGCGGAATAAGGATCGCATTATTCTGTTGTTCGGAAATGATAAGCTTCCCTGAGGTACCGTGTTTGATGAGGCGGTCCGGATTCGGGAAAAGCACTTTATAGCGGATAGAGCCTGTAGTTCTGTCGATTTCTCCTTCAGCTGTTTTTAGAGCTCCATTAAACTGGTAATTCACTCCATTAGGCAGCGTCAGTTCAATTTTCTGATGGTTTCCGATCTTATCATTGGCCAAAAGCTCAAAATATAAGTTTTCAGGAATGGAGAAGTAGGCGTACACTTCGTTCAGTTGTGAAAGCGTGGTTAAAAGTGTCCCGTTTTCCACTAAACTTCCGTCTTTATGGGGAATAACGTCAATCACTCCATCAAAAGGTGCTGTAATTCTTGTAAAACTTATTTTCTGAAGAACGGTTCTTTTTTCTGCATCGGCAAAGGCATGTTTTGCCTTCGCTGAAGACAGTTTTGCCTTCACCATTTCCAACTCATTGTTGGCCACAAATTTTTTGGCATGAAGACTCTGAATCTGCTTCAGTTCTACTTCTGCGATGCGGACGTCTGCTTCAGTCTGTTTTAATGCTGCATTGGCTTTCAGAAGCTCCATCTGCAGCTCAGCATCATTGATTTTAAATAAAGCCTGTCCCTGGTGCACAAACTGTCCCTCATTGACATAAATATGCTGTATAATACCTCCGATTCTGGAACGCATTTCAACATTCTTTTTAGCCTGGATATCCGTGACAAACTGGTTGCTCACCAAGGTGTCTTTTTCTTTGATTTCCAGTACGGGAACTTCTTTATCTTTCTGATTGTTTTTTTTCTTGTCTTTACTGCATGACACAGCGAATAATGTTGCAAGAATGCAAATTATTACGTTTTTAAAATACATTTTTAAATGTTTAAGTTATAAGATTTCCGTAAAAATGATTTGGTATTCAGAAACTTAAACCTAGTACAGCTGGAGGAGATGGAGAAAAGATTTAACGCCACAAATAATAGAAATTGCGATCTCAGGAAGAGCAACTTTTGGAATTACTTTTAATATTCCTGAAAAATCTGCAATGGCAGGATCGTTTTTTTTGACTGAATGTTTTACAATTTTGGCAGCCGCAGGCAATGCATGCGTATTCATATCTGCCTCTTCGTAAACATCCAGAACATGAATGTTGGTTACAGGAGGAACATGAGGAATATTCTGCAATGATTTTTCTGCCCAATTCGAATTGAAAAGAGAAAAAACCAGTATAATATAGAATAAGAAAAATGACCTCACACCTGCCATGTCAATCAGAACACATTAGTTTTTCAGTAAAAAACGATAGTTGTGCAAAAATAGGGATTTCTGCTGGGAAATCCGGCCATTGAATTGTTAAAAAAACTTAAACAATTAGTGAATAATTCTGCTCATTCGTATCTGGATTCGTATGTGAAATGACAAAGAGGACGTGAAGTCTGTTATTGCAGTCTGTTATTGCGTAGAAATCCAGTTTTTAAATTCTGAATGAAAAATGGGATCAGGTTTTGGCTAAAGCCAGATGAATTTTGGTTTATTGTTAACGGGCTTCCTTCGTCTAAGCTCAGGATTATAACCCGTTTCTATTAAATAATTGAGACTGAACAGTTAAAACAATTTACTCAAAATCCGAAAACGGTAATCAAAGATATGTTCCAGTTTCTTTCTGACAAAAAGGCGATGGGCCATTTCTCCTAAAAATCCCATGGGAAGTTCATAATCTATGGTATCTCTCATCAGAACGCCTTCTTCATTAGGAATAAATTCATGGTGGTGGTTCCAGAGTTTGTATGGGCCCTTTTTCTGAAAATCAATAAAGCTTTTCCGGAAGTCTACATGGGTGATCTCAGTTTGCCACTTCATTTTAATACCGAATAATGGAGAAACATAATAATCAATGAGCATTCCTGGATAGATTTCGTCATTTTCCATTTCCGTCAATACAATAAAGCCCATATCTTTCGGAGTAATCTCTGAAAGATTGTTGGCTGAGGAAAAGAACTTCCATGCCGTTTCTATATCACAATTGAGCTGTTGTTCACGGAAAAGAGTATGTTTCATAAGATGGAATCATTTAACCTAAATGGTATGAAACAAAGGTATAACAAAGATTTAATTGTAGATCCACATCAGTACAGGTTTTCCCGACTTCTGAATCATCGGATCTATTTCCTTCATTGCCTTGTTGGAAACAGTTGGACAACCCCATCCTTCAGGAGATCCATTGGGAAAAACTTCATCATCACTCATCATATCCCAGGAATGAAATACAATAACTCTTTTTAAAGCATTGCTATTGGTATCTTCAAGGCCATGCATGAGGTATTTTATATTGATTCCCCAATCGCTGTACCCTCTTCCTTCCAGTTTATATTTCCCTAAAGAGGATAGATGGCTTCCGTCTTCGTTGCTGAATGCGGGGTTTGCTTTAGAATGATCCTTACTCCATGCATTGGAGCCGCAGCCATGTCCTACAAGATACTTTTGTGAAATCTTATTATTTTTAAAATCCCAAACAAAAAAACGGCTAACACCGGAATGAAGACTCATATCAATAAGAATGCAGAAATCTTTGTTGAGATTCTTTGAAATACAGAATTTCAATGCTTCTTCTGCTTTTATTTTTAATTTAGAAAGATCGGCTTCTGGTTTCTTTTCAACTACCTGAGGCGCATCTATTGTTGTTATTGTATTGTTTTTTCTCTCCTGAGAACATGAACACATCCAAAAGATAATGAATAACAGATAAACCCTCTTCATATATTATTTATAGTGTTGAAAAATTCCAAAATCTGAAGGTGTCCAAAGTGCAGCTTTTTGTCCTGCAGCTTTTAAAGCATTATTTGACCAGGTATTGCAGGTGTAAAGAAAGCTGTAGGTTCCTTTTGCATCATAGAATGCATCATTATCACCGTACACAGCATTGGTAGGGATCAGCATGAAGTTTCCGTTCTGATCTCTGTCAAATTTATCTTCTACAAATTTCACCAGATTCTGATATTGATTTCTGCTGATCATAATCATTTTACAGTCATCCCCTTCTTTCATCGTATTATAATAGGTACAATGCATTGCGGAATCACTTAGCCAGAAGGCTGCTTTTATCGCTGTTGAAAATTTCAGATCTGCCCAGGTAGGAGTATCAAGATAAAAGCCTTTGTCGCCCCATCCTATTCCGATGTACTGATAATCTGTTTTTTGGGATTTAGTATTGGCAAAAGGTATTTTCCGGCTCCAGTCCTGAAGATCGTTTTTTACAGGCATTACGATATCGGTATGCACTCCGTTGGTATAAATATAGATCGGGATTTCTTTTTTCTGCCCGTCATCTTTTGCAGAAACGGGAATATAGGGAATCAGCAGTCCAAGGATGACATAAATAATCACAATTCCTAAAATAATTCCTACCACTTTCAGGATATACATTAATATCGTTTTCACAGTCATGTTTTTTAATAAAATTTAATCTTTAATTTTTAGTAAAAGTATTTGTTTTAATCGAAAAATTAGCTATATTTAGTTACGAAATATTCACAAATATGCGTAAAAATACTAAATCCCAAAAAAGGTTTAAAGTAAGAGTAAAAACTGCTCCTAAAAGAATACAAAAAAGACGTTGATTTTCGGTGAGATTTTAATCTCCTGAAAATCAATTTTTCTTTATAGGAAAAGCTTTTTAAGAAACTTATTGATGTAAATCTTAACCTCCTTAAAGCGAAAAATTTAAGGAATGGTCAACTATCAGCTCTGGTTTGGAACTTCAAAAAATTCCAAAGGAGGAATTGTCACCGAAAGTTCAGAGAAAAATCAGTCGGAAGACTTCTGTAAAAACTCAATATTTCTCTTGAGACCAGCAAATTTAGTACGTTTTACAGGGGATTTTCTGAAGATTTCTGAGAAAATTTCCTGGGTCAGCTCCTTCCATTCTCCTTTTTTAAAATTTTTCAAGGCTTCATTGGGCTGGAAACGGCTCTGTTTATTGGGAGCTGAGAATCTGTTCCAGGGGCAAACATCCTGGCAGATATCGCAGCCAAACATCCAGTCTTCCATTTTATTTTTAAAATAATCCGGAATTTCATTTTTGAGCTCTATGGTTGCATAAGAGATGCAGCGGCTTCCGTCTATAATCTTTTCAGAAACAATAGCATCTGTGGGACAGGCATCGATACATTTTCTGCAGCTTCCGCAATGATCTGTAGTGGCGTGATCAGGAATCAGCTCCAGATCGCAGATAATTTCAGCCAGAAAATAGAATGAACCACTTTGTTTGGTAATGAGATTGGCATTTTTTCCTACCCAGCCTATTCCCGACTTTTTCGCCCAAGCTCTTTCCATCACCGGCGCAGAGTCTACAAAGACACGAAATCCAAACTCACCTATTTCTTCCTGCAGTTCTGCAACCATTTCACGGAGTATTTCTTTAATTACTTCATGATAGTCTTCTGCGTAGGCATATTTTGAGATTTTGAAATTCTCCAGAATGGATATTTTTTCTTCAGGAAAATAATTATAGGAAAGTGAAATCACAGATTTTGAACCCTCTACCAGGAGCCTTGGATCAAGTCTTTTGTCGAAATGATTTTCCATATACTTCATTTCGCCATTATAATTATTCTTCAGCCACTTTTCAAGGTGAGGAGCATCTTCCTCCAGAAAATCAGCTCTGGAAATGCCACAACTCTGAAACCCAAAACTTTTTGCTTTGGATTTGATCAGTTCGGAATATTTTTCGGCACCGGCATTCATTAATTTCACACTGCAAAATTAAGATTATTTTATCAATCTTCTGATTTCTGCCAAAGTTCATCCCAATGATGGTTCTTTTCTGAAAATTATGTTTTCATTAGGATTTTTTTCAAAAAAAAATTACGTAATTTCGTTTCTAATTTAATGTTTAAACCAACAACTATGTCTTTAATAGAAGTAATACAATCAGGAAACTATGAATTAATCGACGTTCGTGAGCCAATGGAGCTTGAAATGGACGGTAATATAGATGGCGCTAAGAATATTCCTTTAGGTGAAGTAGAAGACAGACAGGAAGAGATCCTATCTGTTGAAAAGCCTGTCATTTTATTCTGCAGAAGTGGAAACAGAAGCGGAAAGGCATTGGATTATCTTAACGCTCAAGGATTAAAGGACGGTTACAACGGCGGAGGCTGGGCTGAGCTGAAGGCTGTACTGGAAGCAAATCAGGGAACTTTTTAAAAGTTCCTTTTTTTATATCTTATTTCTATGAATCTGCAAAATCAATTTGAAGCACTTTGTTCTCCTTTCACTGAAAACAAACCACTGATCAACAGCTTGTGGAACGAGATTGAAACCAGATATTCTGAAAAAGGCAGACATTACCACAATCTTCTTCATCTTGAAAATATGTTTAAAGAACTTGAAGATGTGAAAGGTAACATTTCCGATTATACAGCCATTTCTTTCTCCGTATTTTACCATGATGTTATCTATGATGCTTCTTCAAAGTCTAATGAGGAGAAAAGTGCAGCCAAAGCAGAAAAAAGGCTTTCCGAACTTCAGTTCAATAAAGACAGAATTTCAATAATCGTAAAGCAAATTCTTGCCACAAAAGCCCATCAACGCTCTGATGACGGAGATACCAATTATCTTTTGGATGCTGATCTTTCTGTATTGGGTAAAGATTTTAAAACTTATCTGGAGTATACTCAAAATATCAGGAAAGAATATTCTATTTATCCTGACTTTCTTTACAAGCCGGGACGCAGAAAAGTACTTAAGCATTTTCTGGAGCTTGAAAGTATCTTTAAAACAGAGTATTTTAAGCAAAAATATGAAGCTCAGGCAAAGGAAAACATTGCTGCTGAACTTCAGTTACTGTAATTGATGGTATATGGTTAGACTTTCACATACATAAAAGGCACCTTTGAAAGATGCCTTAATTTTATTTGATTTCATATTAAAAAAAATTACCAATAAATTCTGCTGTTTTCTTCAATACAAACTCAGGAATTTCTTTATGCGGAGTATGGCCTATACCGGGAATGATATATTTTTCTGCACTTCCACTGACCTGAGTAACTGTTTTTTCTACCTGATCCAATGTCCCGTATTCATCAGCTCCTCCCTGAATAAATAACAGTGGGGCTTTAATATCTTTCAACAGGTATTCTATATTCCAGGTTCTGTAATCTTCGCGGGTCCAGGTTTCTGTCCAGGCTCTGAAAAGCATTTCTACTTTATCTCCATGGTATTTCTGTAAACGCTCAGGAAGATTGGTTGTTTTGTAGGCTTCCCAGGCATCATAAACACCTTTTAAAGTTATCTCTTCCACAAAAATATGTCCTGCTTCACAAATGACAGCTTCTACTCTTTCAGGATATTTTGCAGCGGTTATAAGGGCTATTGTTCCTCCGTCACTGTGCCCGAAGAGAATTACATTGTCAAGATTCATTTCAATCAATACATCATTCAGCAGATCTGCTTCCAGCTCCATATAGTGTACCGGCCGCTCATGAGTAGACATAGGAAATGATTTTCCATACCCTAAACGGTCATAAGCTAGAGTATTGCATTGTGTAATTTCTGATAGTTTAGCCGGGAAGTCTCTCCAAAGCTGTACTGAACCTAATGAGTCATGCAGAAAAACAATCGTGGGTCTGTCTGTAAACCGATGATCATGTTCTATATATAATTTTTTACCCTTTACATCAATTATTCTTCCCTCCATCGAATAAAATTATATTAAAAAACCGGCATTTTCGTTTCTTCAAATTCTTTTAAAAGGTGTCTGAAAACAGTTTCCACCGGAAGAATTTCATCAATCAAAGCAGAAACCTGCCCTATTTCCAACTCTCCATCTTCCATATCTCCTTCAAACATTCCTTTTTTTGCTCTGGCTCTTCCTAATGAAGCAATTAAAGCGTCTTTATCTCTTCCGTTTACATAGATATCTTCCAGTTCATTGAAGAATTTATTTTTAACCATTCTCACAGGTGCCAGTTCTTTCAAAGTAAGATGCGTATCTCCTTCCTGTAATTCTGTAATTTTCTTTTTCCAGTTTTCATGGGCACTTGCTTCAGTTGTTGCAGCAAAGCGGGAACCGATCTGTACACCATCTGCACCTAGAATCATTGCAGCCTTCATCTGTGATCCTAAGGCAATTCCTCCGGCAGCGATCAGCGGCTTAGAAATATGTTTTTTAACATTGGGAATAAGACAGAATGTTGTTGTCTCATCTCTTCCGTTGTGGCCTCCAGCTTCAAAACCTTCTGCAACAATAGCGTCTACTCCTGCATCTTCACATTTTACAGCAAATTTGGTAGAGGATACTACGTGAGCTACTTTTATACCTTCTTTTTGAAGGGTTTCCGTATAGGTTTTCGGATTACCGGCTGACGTAAATACAATTTTTACTCCTTCTTCAAGGATGATCTGAATGATTTCCTCAATATTAGGGTATAACATCGGTACATTTACCCCAAATGGTTTATCTGTTGCCAGTTTACATTTCCGGATATTCTCTCTCAGGATGTCAGGATACATGCTTCCAGCTCCTATTATCCCTAATCCTCCACAGTTTGAAACTGCGGAAGCAAGTCTCCATCCGGAATGCCAGATCATACCTGCCTGGATAATCGGATACTTAATATTAAAAAGGTGTGAAATTCTATTGTGTGTTCCCTCCATGTCATGAAGTTTTTTTGCAGCGTTAAAATCTATAAAATTGCTCATGCGTAAAAATACTAAAAACAACGGTTTTACGGGAAAAATATGTCAATATTTTCCATCATGGATTTAAAGTTTAATGATAAAAAAAACCTTCAGAAATTCTGAAGGTTTTAATTTTATTTTGTTAAGGATTGTTTCTTCCAGTTAGACTTAAAGTTACAGGTGTCGTAACGTCCATCAATTGAAATAAAGGTTGTCGGTAACTTTGAGTTGACAAACTTTTCAACCATTTCACTTTTCTTTTTATTCAGGGCCATTTGCTTAATTCTGCTGAAGTCTGTTTCCAGGGTAATCTGGTGAGAAGGAATCACATCTTCAACTTTGATGATCTTGATTTGTTTTCTCTTATTTTCTTCATCTTCAAAAGCAGTTGTGATATCGCCTTTATTTAATCCTGCCAATTCGTAGCTGATTGTTCCGGGGATACTTTCTCTTTCAATTTTATCAGAACCATCAGCTCCAGGAATGATCCCTGCATTGAATTTTGTTCTCTTATCATCTGAGAATTTAAATGCCGCATCTTTGAAGGTTATTTTCCCATCTGCAATGAGACCTCTGATACTGTCTAATTTTGCTTTTGCAGTTTTGATCTCATCATCAGTAGGTACTGCTTTTAACAAGATATGTCTCGCATCATATACTTTACCAGATCTTTTCACTAACTGAATAATATGGAATCCGAATTCAGATTCAATAGGATCTGAAATTTCATTTTCCTGAAGGTTCAGTGCAGCAGCTTCAAATGGCTTCACCATCTGCCCTTTATTGATATTCTTATATAATCCTCCGTTAGCAGCTGATCCTTCATCTTCAGAATAAATTCTTGCCTGGCTTTCAAAAGTCTCACCTCCGATAATATCCTGCTTGATTTTTTTCAACCTGTTGATAAGATCTTGTTTGTGAGCTTCTGTCAGTGACGGATAGATCATAATCTGAGCTAAAGTAACTTCATCTTTTACCTGTGGCAGCTGTGTTTTATACATATTATAAAAATCAGTAACCTCATTAGGAGTTACGTCTGCTTTATCTGTAATTCTCTGGTACTTTGCCTGCCCGTAATACTGGTCTGTATCTATTTTTTCAATAGCATTTTTCAGTTCATAAGCGTTTCTGAACTTATAGGCTGCAAGCATTGTTTTTTCATCCGGAAATTGAGAAAGCATCTGACGGTATTTTGCATTAGCCTGTTCTTTGATTGCTGCAGAACGATTTTCAATTAAGGTATCTTTTTTTGCTTCGTATACAAGAAGCTTATTGCTGATAAGATTTTCCAGGAACTCACATTTGTCTGTGTTGGCAGCTCCCTGTTGTTTACCATAATTCATCTGCTCCAGGACATCAGATTCCAATACAATCTCATCCCCGATAACAGCGGCAATACCATCCACCAAATCTCCTTGTTTTAGCTGGGCATTCATCATATTTGAAGAGAATATCATGATGAAAATCCCAAGAAGAAAAGTGATTTTTAGTTTATTTGTCATTTTACTATTTTAACAAGTTGCAAATTTAGAATTCTTAACGAATTTCACTCAATTTTTTATTATAAATATTTCTTAAAAAGACTTATTTACTGCAGTTCAACATCAAATGTCGTTAATTCTTTGAATTGTCTCAATCTGCTGAACATATCTGCTTCGTTTACTTCTTCTATTCTTTCTGTTCCGAATTTCTCTACGGTGAATGAAGCCATAGCAGATCCTACGATAAGGGCAGATTTCATGGTTTCGAAATCTATTTTTTCTTTTTTAGCAAGATAAGCTGCAAAACCTCCTGCGAAAGTATCTCCGGCTCCTGTAGGATCGAAAACATCTTCTAACGGAAGTGCCGGGATAGCAAATACTTTATTGTCGTGGAAAAGTAAAGCTCCGTGTTCTCCTTTTTTGATAATTACATATTCAGGACCCATTGTATGGATCTTTTTAGCTGCTTTTACTAAAGAATATTCTCCTGAAAGCTGTCTTGCTTCTTCATCATTGATGGTAATTACATCTGTTTTCGCAATCATATCCATTAAGATATCCCATGCAGAATCCATCCAGAAGTTCATGGTATCAAGGATAACCAGTTTCGGACGGTTGTTCATTTTTTCAAGTACAGATAGCTGAACTCCAGGGTGTAGGTTTCCGAGTAATAGGATTTCGGCATCCTGCATTGAATCCGGGATTTTCGGATCAAAATTCTCCAACACATTTACTTCTGTAGCCAGAGTATCTCTTGTATTCAGATCGTTGTGATATTTTCCGGACCAGAAGAATGTTTTTCCTTCTTTCACGATTTCAATTCCTTCGATGTTTACATCTCTGTCTGTGAACATATCAAGATGTTCCTGTGGAAAGTCTCCTCCTACTACAGAAACAATTCCGGATTTAACGCCTAAAATTGATGAAGTGATTCCGATATACGTGGCTGCACCTCCTAAAATTTTATCCGTTTTACCAAATGGTGTTTCAATTGCATCAAATGCAACACTTCCTACAACTAAAAGTTTCATATATTTTTCAATGTATATTAAAAGTAATTATTTTTTCCATTCAAAAGTGTCCAGCAGATGTTTCATATCATTTTTGATATAGTTTACTGCAGGAGCAAGAGAGTCCGGTTTCGGTCTCGTATTAAAGTATAAGTAAGCAGTCACGAAGTGTTTCGTACTGTCTGTAATGTAAAACTGAAGGTTGGAAGCACTCTGCCCTTTCAATTCATAGAAGTTCCCGTATACTTTCTTTTCAGGGTATTCAAAGGATTTTGTATCTATGGAACTGGCTTTAATGGTATGCTCGTATACCATTTTCTCAGCTTCTTTGATATGGTCAGCAAAGTCGTTTTGTATAGGGTAATAGGTCACGAAAATCTTGGCTTTCATTTTCGGATAGTTCAGATAGAACCAGCAAGGTTTTTTGGCAGGTGCAATCGACGCAAAGTCTGAATATTCAAAGGTGTAGGCACAATCGTTTTCAAACTTTTGGTATTTCGGTGCAGGATATTCAAGACGCAGTTCTCCATAAGGTTTTGGTGAAGGGTCTTTTCCACATGAAATCAAAAGCAGCGATACAAAAATAAAAATGACTTTTTTAATCATTTTGCAAAAGTACAAATTAGATTTCAGATTTCAGAAGACAAATTTCAGTCTTTCAGAGAGTTTTGAATGTAATTTTCCAGGGGCTTCGGAAATGATTTTTCATGAGAGCTTACAACATCTGTAATCAGGTATTGATTTTCAGCGATAAAATCATTCCAGTTTTTTTCTGAAGTGACTTCAACATTCAATATTTCAATGCTTAAATTCTTATGGGTCAGTTTATGGGTAACCGTCTTTGAACCTGTAATGAAGGTTTCCATATCAGTGGGAATTGCCGTAGGAAATTCGAATAATTTCTTCCAGATGAAGTCATCTGCTCTCTGGCGGATCAGAAACTGCCCGTTTCTGTGAACAAAATAATATGTCAAAGCAAGATCTTCTGCTTTTACTTTTTTCGTTTTCACAGGATAATCTGAAATTTTCTGCATAGAAAATGCCAGGCAGTCGGCATTTACAGGGCATTCTCCGCACAATGGATTTTTAGGCTTACAGATTTCCGAGCCGATATCCATCATGGCCTGATTAAAGTCTCCCACATTTTCCGGCATTACCAAGGCCGCCAGTTCAGAAAAGTAGGTAAATGCTCTTGAATTTGAAATATCAAAATCATCAGCAAAAAGGCGGCTCAAAACGCGGTAAAAATTTCCGTCAACAGCAGGCATTTTCCCTCCAAAACATATACTTGAGACTGCTGCAGCTGTATATTTCCCCACTCCTTTCAGTTTTAAAATTTCTTCGTATTGATCGGGAAAAACACCATGATAATCATTCATGATCTGTTGAGCAGCTTTATGAATATTGATCGCCCTGGAATAATAGCCTAGGCCTTTCCAATAAAGTAAAACTTCGTTTTCTTCAGCTTCTGCCAACGTTTTTATGTTGGGAAATCTTTTAATAAAATTATTGTAATGATTTAATCCCTGATTGATCCTTGTCTGCTGAAATACGATTTCACAGATCCAGATTTTGTACGGATCTTTTGTCTGTCTGAAAGGCAGATCTCTTGCATTATTTTTATACCATTCTAGGATTTTGCTGCCAATATGCAGAAAATCTGAGGCTGTTTTATTTTTTCCCAAAAACCAATCTTGTTTTAAATCATTGAAGAGATGATTTTCTCTTTATCCCGTGAACATTGTTTCTATGCTGCAAAGATAGGTTTATTTTATTTTTTTACCTGTTTTGATTTTTGAAAGAGATTTTTTGTGAATCCGTTATGTATAAATTTATTTTTTACTCTGATCTGTTCTTACTTAAATATATCTGATTCATAAAGTTAAAAAGGATTTCATCAGTTGCTAATCATATTTCATATATTATAAATTATTTTTTCTTTAGCTCCTGCTGTTCCGAAGAAATATCCCAGGTGGTATTAGAATTAAGCTTATATTTATTTATATTAACATGACAACATCCTATAATACTTTGTGTTGTAATTGTTTTGTTTGCTAAATCAATATTTTCTGCTAAAATTCCATGTTGTAAAGGGAAAGATGTAACAGCAGAAAAATTTCCATTTTTATCTTGAAGATAATATTCATATAACTTTTCGACACCTCCCTGATCCCAAACAATTGCAAAATCTTCTAAACCATCAAAATTAAAATCTTTTACAAAAAAGTTGGTACACGGCAAATCTTGATAAGATGTCCATGAATTTGGTTCATAATGAATCTCCTGTGATTTACCATTCTTATTTGTTACAATAATCCACGCTGAAGTTGGATATTTTTGTTCCTTCTCATTTTTATACTCTTCGGCTTCTAAAATAAATTTATACTTATTTGACAGGTTTTTGAACTCACATGATTTAGCTTTTGGCTGACAGGTTTTATTCTTAATGCTTGTTAATTTTTTTTCTATTATAAAAAGGCTGGATTCATACTTATTGAACTGGAAGGATATAATTCCTTTATTCTTATCAGCCCAGCTTATAATGTAATAAGAAGATTCTTTTTTATCTCCATATAAAAATATTTTATCTCCTTTTTGTTTAGTATGATCAATACTAAAAGTGGTATCTTCCATAGGAGTATGATCGTAAATTTTATCTTTATTTATTTCGAAAAATCGATCTCCATCTGTACAATAATAATATTCATTATTTTCTTTATTAATGAGATACCATTTACTATTATATAAATCACTGGCAATATTTTCCGAATAACCTTTATTCATTTGTCTTTCTTCTTTAGACTGACAGGAGATTATTATAGAAGTTAATAATATTATGTATGATAATTTATTTATTATATTTTTCATTCTTTAATTAATTTTTTCTTATTTGAGTAACTGTATATAAATTACCATTATAAACTGTATTTCCCTTTAAAGAGTAATTTGTTGGATCTAAATACAAGCGATTATCATCACTTGCCCCTTTATCTTTATTACTCGTACCAACATCGTAAAAAATATAATAACATTTAATACCATCACATTTTCTTCCAACAATAACCACAAAATGATCAGTAGAATGATCAGCGTTATTATTAATTTTGTAACCTAATCCATGATCCACTCCCACTTGTACTGGATATCCTTTTTCCAATTCAGTATCTAGATATAAAACAGCTTCTTTTGAAATTTGAGTATTAATATCTAAATTAGTATGAGTATTATTTTCTATTGCTGTTTGGTATAAGTGAGATAATGAAGTAGCTCTAAGTCCACTATTAATCAATATATCATCACAAGTCTTTTTACAAGCTACCATTTGTTTATCACGTCCTCCCCACTTAGAGTCAAATTGTGTTTGCCATTTTATTTTATCTCTCAAATCAATTTCTGATTTGCCACAAGATAATTTTATTTGATTATTCTTTTGGGAAGTTTCTCCACAGCAATCATACCCGAATTCTTTTAAAAAACCTTTTTTTAAATGTAAAGGGCTTTTACCAGATAACTCTTCTTGATAAAATCTAGTATATAACTCTAATGCTTTTTCCATTGTTTCAATAGGTTGTCCATATCTTCCAGGAGGTAAACTCGCCCATTCATAACTTCCATATTTTTCAGTAGCACCTTGTATATCTCCTTTCATTATCAAATCTAACATACCTTCTCGTTTATGTTTAAAAAGTACTAGACAAAATTTATCTTGATTTTCGGGAGAAAAATCTTTTATTTTGTATATAGTTCTTTTCTTTATCATTTCATTATCGTACCAAGTATATCCCATTACTTGGTAAGCACCTGTCGCCGAACTACATACCTTTTCTCCATTTTTTTTTGTGTACCAAAGAATTTTAATATTAGGGTGAGTAGTCATACCTTTGTTATAAGGTGGGTCGGTGAAATGACTGCCTCCAAATAATTTAGTGTAACCACCTTCAAAATCATTGGTAATATAGACAACTTCAATCTTTTTCTTTTCCTTATTATATTTTTGAGATTTAATTATTTCTCCCGTACCTTCACCAACTCTAAGCATCCTCATATAAGCTTTCACCCTAGCTTCGCATTCGCACACTTTTTTGCCAGTTGATTTCCCTTGCTCCGGCTGCTTCTGCACCACCACCGCACTCCTCACCGTCTCCACTTCCAACAAACTATCCGAATTTACCCCACATTTCTGAGATTCTGCAGAAAGATCTTTGGAGATAATTTCGATGAAATAGTTTTGTGTATAGGAGTCCGGACCGCCGATAGGAGAGCCTGTTCCTTTTTCAAAAATAGCTTTTGTAATGACAAATCCTGAAGTGTCACATATATCTGCAGGTATTTTAATCATTCTGCTTCTGTAGACTTCATCATGGAATACCGAATCAGATTCCCAGATGACATATTGGATGTGTTTTCCCACCATATTTTTGGAGTGAATTCTTACCCTTACTTTATCTCCTACCGCTACTTTGGATAGCTCATTTCCTTTATTATCAATGAAAACAGCTTCTATAATATTGCCTTTAGTATCCGGTTGTTTGGGACCACCTCCTTGTCCGGCCGGGAATTTTGGGGTGTGTTTCTCAGGCTGCGGCTTAGGTTGGGGCTGATTTTGAGGCTGGCCTTTATAATCCGGGTTGGCCACATCTACATTCACCTGGCTGGCTCCCAGAATTTGCCCTGAATAAGTGGCTGTAACATAATATTCATGATTCGCGCCTTCATTTCTGTCACCCTTCATCAAAAACTGATTGGCCATCTGACGAAGGATTTTTTCATCAGACATCAGAGGAATGGAGACTTCCGCAATCCCTTTTTCATTGACCCGAGCCTTGTAGCTGCGGGTGTGACGGTTGTTTTTGTTAATATTGGCATCGTGACCTTTTCCAGGAGCATCATCTTCCCAAAGGTGAAACTCAATTTCCTTATTAAACATCGCAATACAATGAGCCTGCGCAATAAGAGTATCATGATAACTGGCTTTATTGAAATCCTTTACTCCTCTATTGAAGAGTACTACTTTATCGATCTTTGGAACCTTGTTGCTGATAGGAATAATTATAAGGCTGCCAGCGAGTTCTCTGGTAGAAGGAAAGCCAGGTAAAAGACCTTTTTTAATTTCATACACCTTCATTTGAAATTCTATTCCCAGCGCTATTTCCCCAAATTTGTACGTTAACTTTTCACCGGTTTTTGGTTTTCCGGTGATATCTTTCCAGCTTCCGTTTTTCTGTTTCTTAAAAAGATACCATTTATAATCCCCATTCAGTACTAATGAAAGTCCTGAAGGTTTTATTTCGTAGGAACACGCTGTTCCAACCCGAGGATTCTGATCTCCGGCAATATTCCCTGTCATGGCTAATAGAATTTAACGAACTTCCAATCGGAAGCTATTTAGACAGGTATTAATTTTCAGATTAAATTGTTGGAGAGGATGTAGGATTATATCCTCATACAGAGTTACATTCTTTTTCATTTTGTTTTTGTGTTTGTTCAAAAACAAAAGTAAAAAAAATCATAACATAGTGATATAAAAAACTTGAATTTAAAGTTAATTTTTCTCAACAGAATATACAGGAGCCGCTTTTAACCACTGATATTTAAGATTTCTGTCTTTAGCTATAAAACGGTATCCTTCAAGCTTTTTCAGATAAACATACATAGAATCCGTGTTCTTTATTTTTAATTTGTATTGGGAAAGAAAAAGCATTGGTATTTCTACAGTGGAGTCTCTTACGGTTTTCAATACTTTTCCGGATTTCACTTTATAAAGATAGAACGATTTTCCGCGGCCTTTTGAACTGTCTGATAGTTTTACCTCTGAACTTGCAATAACGAGTTCACTTCCATCAAAACACTCATCCCTATTCATGATGTATGCTTTTCCTTCCTGGCGTTCCTGTGCGAAAAGATCATTTTCGTAGGTGCCTGGACTTTGGTATTTTTTTTCGCAGCTTATCAAAAGAACCATTAATAACATTGGTAAACCAATGATAAGTTTTTTATTCATATTCAATTTCATAGGTGTTGGTTGAAAAAAAACCGATGTAAAATTGCATCGGTTTTTGTTATGTAAAGTATGTTTATATTACTCCTGAGTGTATTCTGCATCCCATTCGTTACCATCATCTCCTTTGTGTCCGTCCAGTTTAATAACGAAACTTTTTGTAGGGAAATAAGGCGTCATACGGATATCCAGCCATACTCTGTCTTTGTTTACTCTATCCTGCTCGAAACGAACAATTTTGAATTTTTCAATCAATTTGTCCGGTCCTTTGATATTATCAAGGAAAGTTACGATCTGTCTTCTCAAATCGTCTTCGTTTTTAGCATTCCAGTTTTCAAAAGCTCTTCTGTTCAGGAAGTCCAGAAGTACTTTGGTTACGTAATCGAATACACGAACTACGGAATACGTCTGAAGACCAATATTGTCTCCTGTAAATAATGTCTTTGCAGAGAAAGCCATAATTTTTCCGTATTCGTTAACCATTGGTACAAGACCCATTTTTTCCAGCTGAGAAATTTCACTTTTCTTCAGTTCGAATTTTACGGCGTCTACTTCGTTGATATTACCATGTTTTTTACCTGCTGCTACCTGAGACATCAGTGTTTTGTGGATTTTTCCAGCTAATGAAGTGGAAGGCGGAAGTTCTACGTTTTCTTCTTCACCTACTTCTTCAGCTTTACCACGTCCTACCAGCCAGTTACACGTCATAATAACGTTACTTCTGTGAAGTTCTCCTCCGGTAAGATTCGCAGAGTGGAATAAATCTACTACGTCATCCGGCTTATCAAGGTTGGCGAAGTCTGTAACCATCATTACTTTGTTTTCGTTACAGATTTTTGCCCACTTCTCGATGACCTTATTTGATCCTAAATATCCAGGTATTGCAAGGATTGAGTAGTTATCTCTAAGGTCAAGACGGTCGTAATAGTTTTTGAATTCTTCTGAGATTGCATCAATGAACAGAGGATTATCCAGATCGGAAACCTGCTCAAGGCTTGCATTGACGATACTTACGTTATCCACTTTATCCAATTCTGTATTTTTATAGAATTGAGCTACTGTTCTGTAGTTGGTCTCCAGCATACGAACAGCATCCAGTGTATTTTTTAAGTTTTTCTTTAAGTTCTGATCGGCCTGTTGTGCTTTACTTTTGCACGTATCAGCCATTTTATCAGCAGATTCGCTGCCTTCTAAAAGGTTTACCCAAAGATTGATCTTCTGAAGAAGTTCTTTTCTTTCGTCTGCTTTATTGCTGTCGTTCAGGAAGATTTCTTTTCTTGCCTTTCTTGTTGGGTTCATATTGGCAATACCGTCTACAACGGATTCAACAAAGCCAAATCCTCCCATTTTATTGAGCTCCGCAAGCGGGTTGCCCTTCGGCTGTCCTGCATGTTGCTGCTGCCCCTGCTGCTGGCTTTCTTGTGCCTGTAATTTGCTATCCATGATTTAATGTAAGTCTTTAATTATTTTTCAAGTTCTTGTGCCACTTCTTTCAATACTTCTATGAACGCCGCTCTTGTCTGATCGTTCTCCAGCATATTGCGTAGAATTTTGTTTGTTTTCAGCTGACGTACTATTTTGTTGTACTGCTCCTGTTCCATGCTCAATTGCTGCAGATAATCTGACTTCTGAGTAAGGCTTTTAGGGGTAAAGTCTCCAAGGTTTTGAAAACGGAATTCCTCTTCTACCATTCCTCCGTCTTCTGTTTCGTGTTGTACCGATACTGAAGGCTGAAAATGTTTGAAAACGTCTTCCACTGTTTTTAATCCTGTTACGATTTCAGGGGTATAAGACTCGTCTGTTGTAAGTTGGCTTACTATCAGTGATTTATTTTCCTGTATTTCCTGAATAGCTTCATTAGCGTCTACTTTTACCTCGTTTCCGCCAACACCATAATTAAACATTGCCATATTATTGTTATTTTGAGATTTACTATTTTGGTTTGGATCTGTCTTTGAGTAATTTACCGATGAATCAAATAAATTACCAATCCAATGTTTAAATTTAAAAAAAAACTGTAACATACAAAATTTTACTAAGATTTTTCTTGAATCATCTAAATCTGTTTACATTTATTCAACATAAAATCACCATATTACGATATCACTAAGCTATGAAAAAATAAATAAAGTCTTCCAAGAAAAATAAAATAAAATTTTTGTCCGCTTTACTCTTTTATAAACATGCCTGATGAATGTTAAAATAAGAAATCCTAAGACTTTACCAAAAAATATTTTTATATTTAAACAAAGTGAACAGTTTCATGAAAGATGTAAAAATAGCGTTCAGAAAACCGATATTTCCAGTTTCAGAAGCATTACAACAATATTTGGAAAAATATAACAGAACTACCAAGATTAAGTTTCTGTATGAAGACCTTTTGAGGTTCAGTGACAGTGTGAGAATTCTGGATAAAGATGGCAAAGATACTTTGTGGCTTGGGGTACTGTATTCTGAATATGAGTTTAAAGAAATAGAGGCCAATTTAAATAAAATTTATACGCTCCTTCATTCTGATGGAGATACTGCTACTTTACCTTATCTGAAAGTTGACACGATCGACTTTTGTACTTTCGGAAATTCCAAACCTTTCCGGATTCGGGTAAGAAATGTACTGAACGATAACTATACTTATTTTTATATTAAACAGGCTGATGCCTCCAGGATATTCGGACTGGAACTTGAAGACCTGCTTTCTCCCAACCGGATTAACTTTCTGGTTTATAAAAATACGTTGATTGAAGAGCATATTCTGGGAATTCCCGGAGATGTTTTTATTCAGAAACATTTATCCGGCTGCTCAGAACTTGAAAAAGCACAGATTTCCAAGGAATTTGTGAAATTCAATGAGCGCTGTCTTATTGGGCTTCTTGGCGACATGCGTTCTTATAATTATGTAGTGATTCCCATCCATGATTTCGACCAGGTGATTTACAGAATCCGTCCTATCGATTTTGACCAGCAAACGTATGAGGGAAACCTGAAAGTCTATCTTCCCCAGTATTTTAAAGAAAATAATCAAATGGTAAAAATGGTATTGGAAAAACTGAAACCAAGTTCTATAGAGCAATACCGCAAGGAAGTACGTTCACAAATCGTGAAAAGAGTAACGAGCAGTCAAAACAGATTTGATGAACTGATTTCTATTATGAAAAAAGACAGTATTGCACCGGAAGCTAATGTCATAGAACTAAGGACCGCTTTACAAAAACTCACCTACGATGTCAATTTTAAGTACTGTAAAACCATGGGAGATATTATAGAAACCGGAATAAAGTTTGTTCTTAGGAATTATAAGAAAGAATATTAAAAAGAGAATCCGTCTCATATTGAGGCGGATTCTTTCTTTTCTAACAATTTATGGTAAAATTACCAGATTTTTATTCTGTCCTGAGGAGCTTTATACATTTTGTCTCCCGGTTTGATGTCAAATGCTTTAATGAATGAGTCCTGATTGACCAACGGACCAAATGCTCTGAACATTCCCGGAGAGTGCGGGTCTGTTTTCACCTGGTTGATCATATACTGGTCGGTAGCTTTAGTTCTCCAAACAGTAGCCCAGCTCATGAAGAATCTCTGATCCTGAGTGAAACCACTGATCTTACCTGGGTTCCCTTTATCTTTTAAATACATCTGAAGCGCATCGTAAGCCACTGCTACTCCACCTAAGTCACCGATATTTTCACCACTTGTAAATTTACCGTTCACGAAGCTTCCTTTTACTGGTTCGTAGGCACTGTACTGAGCGGCTAACTGACCTACTTTTGCATCAAAGTTTTTACGGTCTGCATCCGTCCACCAGTTATTCAGGTTACCATCTCCATCGAAACGTGAACCGCTGTCATCAAATCCGTGAGAAATTTCGTGACCGATAACGGCTCCGATTCCCCCGAAGTTCACGGCTGCATCAGCTTTAGGATTATAGAAAGGCGGCTGAAGAATAGCTGCAGGGAATACAATTTCGTTGTTTGATCCGCTGTAGTAAGCATTTACAGTTTGTGGAGACATTCCCCATTCTGTTTTATCAACAGGTTTTCCTACTTTATCTAAACTTCTCTGGTATTGCCATGCAGCAACATTCTGAAGGTTTGAATAAAGTGTAGCCCCTTCTTTTGGAGATTCCACTTTCAGTTGTGTATAATCTTTCCATTTATCAGGGTAAGCAATTTTTACCGTAAACTTGGATAATTTTTCCTGAGCTTTTACTTTAGTTTCAGGAGACATCCAGTCGATATTGGCAATATGTGTTTTGAATGATTTTAGAAGGTAGTCAATATAGGTTTCCATCTGCTTTTTAGCTTCAGGAGTGAAATATTTGTCTACATACAATTTTCCGAAAGCTTCTCCAAGAACACCATTCACAAGGGTAAGCCCTCTTTTGTTCATCGGACGCTGCTCTTTCTGCCCCTGTAAGTATTTCGCATAGAAATCGAATCTGATCTGTTCCAGACTGTCATCCAGATTGCTTGCATTTCCGTTGATAATATGGTATTTCAGATAGTCTTTCAGTAAAGGAAGGTTTTTCTGAGTAATGAACTGATCCATATTCTGGTAATATTTCAGTTCTCCAATGATCACTCTGTCTGTATTTACCCCTGCATCTTTAAGGTATTTTGCAAGGTCAACATTTTTTACAAGACCTGATAATTCAGATACATTTTTAGGATTGTATCTTAAATTAGCATCTCTGTTTTGTTCAAGTGTCAGTAAGTAATTGGCAAGCTGTTTTTCAAAATCTACTACATTCTGTGCAGCCTGAGTGGTATTTTTATATCCTAAAACGCCAAATAATTTTCCAACATAAGCCTGATATTCGGCCAATGTTTTAGTATTGGCATCGTTTACTTTCTGATAATAATCTCTTCCTAACCCAAGATCCGGACCACCAAGATATACCGCATTCATATTAGAATTCTTCATATCAGCACCCACTCTCCATCCGTAGAAAGAGTTATCGCCTAATCTTGTAGCTTCCAACAGATATTTCTGAAGGTCACCCAGACTTTTAATAGCATCTACTTTGGCAAGATCAGCTTTGATAGGTGCCAGACCTTCTGCATTTCTCTTATTGGTATCCATAAAAGAGGCATACAGATTCTGGATTTTCTGTCCTTCCGATCCGGCAGGATATGATTCTGTAAGAATTTTGTTTAAGATATCTAATGAAGCATCATCTACATTTTCTCTCAACGCATTGAAAGAACCCCAGTTGGCTTTATCGGAAGGAATCTGAGTTGTTTTCACCCAGTTTCCATTCACATAGCTAAAAAAGTCATCTTGTGGACGGACACTGGTATCCATATACGATAAATTGATTCCCTCTTCTTTTGCTTCTTCTTTTACCGGTTCAGCCACCTTTGCTGTAGCTTCAGTTTTATTCTCCATCCCTGCAGTCTTAGCGGCACCACACGAATTAAGAAATACAATACCCGAAAGGGCAAGTATTCCAATATTTAGCTTTTTCATTAAAGATAATTTTTGATTTTACACAAACTTATCAAATATACAAACTTTAATGATATGTAATGAATGATAATTGATAATTCAGGTTTAAGGTTAGTGGATATGCAGACCACCCCGTCAAAAATTCTTTGAATTTTTGCCACCCCTCCGAAGGAGGGGAATGATGAGAGCCGTTATTATTAAAAGAGTACACCTTTACTTCCGTCTCACAAGCCCTATTACTTATTACTTATTACTTATTACTTATTACTTATTACTTATTACTTATTACTTATTACTTATTACTTATTTTCCTTACTGCTACCTATCACCTGCCACCTACTTACTACCTAACATCTGCCACCTGCTACCTAAAAAAACAAAACCGCCCATTGCTGAGCGGTTGTTATTGTTACCAGATTTTGATTCTGTCTTCCGGAGCTTTGTATAATTTGTCTCCTTTTTTCACATCGAATGCTTTGTAGAAAGCGTCAACGTTGATAAGCGGACCGAAGCTTCTGAAATATCCCGGAGAGTGTGGATCAGTTTTCACCTGATTTACCATATATTTCTCACTTGATAATGTTCTCCAAACGGTTGCCCAGCTTAGGAAGAATCTCTGATCCTGAGTGAATCCGCTGATTTTTCCTGGGTTTCCTTTATCTTTCAGATACATTTGAAGAGCGTCATAAGCGATGTTTACTCCTCCTAAGTCAGCGATATTCTCACCGTTTGTGAAAGTACCGTTTACAAAAGTTCCTTTTACAGGCTCATATTTGTCATACTGAGAAGCAAGAGCTTTTGTTGCTTTTTCGAAGTTCGCTTTATCTTCCGGAGTCCACCAGTCTACCAAGTTACCATCTGCATCGAACTGAGCTCCTGAATCATCAAATCCATGGCTCATTTCGTGTCCGATAACGGCACCGATACCTCCGAAGTTTACGGCAGCATCAGCTTTAGGGTTAAAGAATGGCGGCTGAAGGATAGCAGCAGGGAATACAATCTCGTTGTTTACCGGATTGTAATATGCATTTACAGTCTGTGGAGTCATTCCCCATTCTGTTTTATCTACCGGCTTACCGATTTTAGCTAAGTCTTTATTGTATTGCCATTCACCGATGTTCTGAAGGTTTTGATATAAGTTTCCTCCTTTAGCTTCAGAAACGATATTTAATTTTGAATAGTCTTTCCATTTATCAGGATAAGCCACTTTTACCGTGAACTTGTTCAGCTTCTGCATTGCTTTTTCCTTAGTCGTTGAAGACATCCAGGCTAAGTTATTGATATGAACGGCAAAGCTTTTCTTTAAATAGTCAATTAATTCCACCATCTGAGCTTTTGCTTCAGCAGGGAAATATTTCTCAACATATAATTTTCCGAAAGCTTCTCCCAAAGAACCGTTGATCAGCTCAAAACCTCTTTTGTTAAGAGCTCTTTGTTCCTGCTGTCCTCTAAGGTATTTACCATAGAAAGCAAACTTCATGTTTCCTAAGTTTTCACTTAAATAAGAAGCGCTTCCGTGGATCATGTGGAATTTCAGATAATCCTTGATTACGGGAAGATTCTGAGCATTTACCAGTTTATCAAAATTCTTGTAGAATCCTAATTCACTGATAATTACTTTATCAGAATTTACGCCTACTTTTTTAAGGTAACCTGGAAGGTCAACATTTTTTACCAAAGCAGAAAGTTCAGCCATCGTCTTAGGATTGTACTGAAGTGTGTTATCACGGCTCTGCTCGTTGGTCAGATAAGTCTGTGCAATGCTTTTTTCGTAATTAACGATACCTTTTGCTGCTTCGTCAGCATTTTTGTATCCTAATTCTTTTAGCATGGAAGCTACATATTTCTGATATTCAGCAATAGCTTCTGTATTTTTCTCGTTTACTTTCTGATAGTAATCTCTTCCTAAACCTAGAGAAGCATTACCTAAGTAAACCGCATTCATTTTAGAATCTTTAAGGTCTGCATCCACTCCCCATCCGTAGAAAACGTTTTCGCCTTCTTTGGTTACAGAAGCAAGGTAGTTCTGAAGATCAGCCATGTTTTTAATAGCATCAATCTTGTTCAGATTTTCCTGGATTGGTTTGATTCCGTCTGCATTTCTCTTCTGCATGTTCATGTAAGTAGCATACAGATCCTGAATTTTCTTCCCTTCACTTCCGTCAGCAAATTTATCTTTCAGAAGAGAGTTCAGGATAGTCATGGAATTGTTATCCGTATCCTCAGCCAGTTTATTGAAACTACCCCAAGTTGGTTTGTCAGATGGAATTTTGGCAGTTTTCATCCAGGTTCCACTTACATAGTTGTAAAAGTCATCCTGAGGACGTACTGAAGTGTCCATCAAGCTAAGGTCTAAACCTTTGTCTGTGTTAGTTACTGCTACTTTAGCAGCTTTAGCTTGTGCGCTCATAGTAGTTTGAGTGCAGATCCCTGCTATTAAAAACAAAGAAAGCGTTATTTTTTTCATTATGATAACAATTTATAGAATATGTATGATTTATTTTGAATTTGTTACTTTTTATGAAAACAAATTTAAATAAATAACATTACAGCATTATAAAAATCTATAAAAAAATAGAAGCTGCGAGCAGGAAGCTGGAAGTTATGAAAATCGTACAATAACTTCCAGCCTCATTCTTCCGGCTTCCCGGCTTCTTAAGAAGCTGCTATCTCTTTCACATTCCCCGTTCTTTTCAGAAATCCCCAGGATTGCATTTCGCCTTTCAGTGCTTTTCTTAAACTTTTAAACAATACAATATACATCAGCCATCTATACCCGAATCTCTGCGGAATAATATACAGCAGATTAATAAGTTTTTCCCGCTGCATGATGAATGCTACTAAAGCTAATGAAGCATCCACCAAAAGGAAGATCAGATAATAGGTAAATATTTTATCTCCGTTTCCGGATAGAATTCCAAAGAACATAATCACGTCTGCCAATGGCGAGAAAAATGGGATGATGTATTGGAATAATAAAATATTCGGCATTGCCCAGAGTCCCAATCCTTTATATTTGGGGTTTAGGAAAGTCTGTCTCTGTTTCCAGAACATCTGCATAATTCCGTAGGTCCATCGAAAACGTTGTTTTAAAAACTGTTTCACCGTTTCCGGTGCTTCTGTGACTGCAACGGCCCTGTTTTCATTAGCAACCGTATATCCGGCTTTTAATATTTTTACTGTGATATCACAATCTTCTGCTAAAGTATCGGATGAATAACCACCTGCTTCAATAATCACAGCTCTTTTAAATGCACCGATAGCTCCCGGAATTACGGTAATAGCATTGATGTGAGCATAGGCCAGTCTGTCAAAATTCTGACTTGTTGTATATTCTATAGCCTGCCATCTGGTCAGCCAGTTGACTCTGTTTCCTACTTTCACGTTTCCTGCTACCGCTGCAATTTTTTCTGCAGGGTTTGAATTTAAGAATCTTGCGATCATATATTTCACTGCATCCTGCTGTAGTTTGGTATCTGCATCAATACACACTACATACTCAGCATCCGTCTGTGATATTCCGAAGTTCAGGGCAGTGGCTTTTCCGCCATTTGTTTTGGTGAAGATTTTCAGTTTCGGATGATCAGGAAATGCTTCTGATACCTTTTCATAGGTAGAATCCCTGCTTCCGTCATCTACCATAATAATGTTAAAATTCGGGTAGGTCTGTTTCAACAAATTCTGCAGGGAAGAGACAATATTCACTTCTTCATTATAGGCAGGAACAATGATTGAAACCTTCGGATAAGATTCCATAACCGGAAATTCACCCAGTTTTTTTTCTTTTTTTCTTTCTTTAAAAGCCCAGTATGCCATCAGCATTAGTCGGATCATTCCTAACACAATGAAAATGGTAAACAATGCCACCAGAAAATGGCTTATTCCATAGATGACAGTTGCCAATACAAGGTTCAGCTGCATAATGTAATAGGATTTTGTTTTAGGAACTTCAGGCATCAGTTCGCTTCTGCTTTTGTGCAGAATATTCGTCAGATTAGTAAAATGATAACCTTGTTTCTGAAGTGTAGGGATCAGAATTTTTAAAGCTTTTACGGTTTCTTCTCTGGTGTCTCCACCTGCATCATGAAGGAGAATGATATTTCCTCTCTCCTGTTTGATTCCGGCCATGACACGTTTTACAATTTCATCTGCTTTTATTCCCGGCTGCCAGTCTTCAGGGTCAATATTTTCCCCGATATCAAGGTAATTTTGCTGTCTTGCCAAAGCTACCGGAATGATCTCTTCCGAAGTGGTAGGCTCAGAATCGGCATTATAAGGTGCTCTGAACAGAATCGTACTATGTCCCGTCACACATTCTATGAGCAAACGGGTAAGCTTCATTTCAAGTAGAGCCCTTTCCGGACTTACTTTAGCTACATTTTCATGGGTGAAAGTGTGGTTTCCGATCTCATGTCCTTCACGATAAATCCGTTTAACAAGCGGAAGGTTCTTTTCAGCATTTAATCCTACCAAAAAGAAGGCTGCCGGAACGTGATATTTGGACAGAATATCCAATACCTGCGGAGTATATGTTTCGTCCGGGCCGTCATCAAAAGTAAGAACGAGCTCTTTCTGAGGAGCACTTCCATATTTTTTCACTTCATACGAACTTGGATAAGTGATATAATTCTCATCTGTGATAATTTTCTCTTTCGGATCAATTTCCAATGCAATTTTTCCGTCATGAGGGGTATTCAGAACATCCAGTACTTCTCCATCTCCGATATAATCCACCATGGTCTGCCCTTTTACATTTTCAAGCGATTTCAAATTCACTTTGGAAAGGCCGGCAAATGTAAGATCTTTGTCATAGAAATTCCAGACCCTGCTGTCTTCACTTCCCAGTCTCCAGAGTGCAGTTCCTGCCAAAGGATATTCTGACGAGAAACGCATTGTGTTGAAAATGGAGGCCGCATCATTGAAAAATACGGTGTGAGTTAAATTCTTAGAATCTGTATAAGAATAATTCAGATTAAACGTATTATCATTAAAATCAATAACGGCTTTACTCGCACTGGCTTTTGTAATCGCCTGCATATAAGTAACGGAGGTATTATCATCCTTATTGGAGCTCCAGTCGTAACCGTAAGCTCCCAATCCCAAAATAATTTTTTGTGGAGAGGTTTGTTTCACAATTTTGCCAGTCTGCTCTTCAATCCATTTTTGAGAAGAAACGGGACCTGCATCACTTCCGGCAGAATATTCATCATAAGCCATCAGTACAAAGTAATCTACATAAGGATTCAGTCTTGGAATATTGTAATCATCATTATCCGTCATGATGTCCATCGTTACCAGCAACTGATTCTTTTTGAAGGTTTCTGAAAGCTCTTTCATAAAAGCAATCAGATTATCATCAGAGTTCAGGTTCATATCCTCGAAGTCAATATTAATTCCTTTGAAGTGATATTTTTGACATTGCTGGGTAATTTTCTGAATCAGATGGGTTCTTTTCTGCGGATCATTAAGAACCTTACCCAATCCTTCTGAACGGAATTCTCTGTCGGAATTGTTACTCAGCATGGGCATTGCAGCCACACCTGTTCTTTTGATCACTTTATAACCTTCCGGATCCACATTGGTTTTAAGGTCACCTGTTTTGGGATCAAGGAAAAACCATTCAGGGAAAACAAGATTGACGTGTCTGATATTTCTTTTCAGAGACATCAGCGACTGAGGATCCCAGGCTACATAAAATGCAGAACGGATGCCTCCGGGAAACTGATCCCAGTTCCGGTTCTGATTTTTGTATCGTTCTGCTCTTGCCTTCTGAATTTTGTCAAGGTTGGTATGAATTGTTTTTTCAGAAATAAAGCTCCTGAAACCTTTATATTCTTTGGAAATTTTATTCTCCTGAAGATAAGGTCTGTTGGCTGTAATGACAGCTTTATAATCTTCTTTAAAAGGAATTTTAGGACTTCTGTCCAGGGTCATCATCAGACCTAAAGCAAGCAGAAGCAGTATTCCTATAAAGATAAAAACACGGCTTCCCCATTGTACACTTTTCCAGCGTTTTTTGCTGCTGGTCTGAAAAATCTGTTTGGAATTTTCCACGATTTTTGAAATTTATTGAAGGGCTCTCAAAAAGTGTGAAAAACTATATAAAAATTAATTAAAAAAAAATTAAAAAGATATGCCTGTATTTAACTGTTTACAAGAAGACTAACCAAATCCTGAATTACCTTTTGGGAAACAAAATCCATAAAATCTACTCTTTCCAGATGGGGCATGTATAATTTGGAGGTCACTTCCTGCTCATTGATTCTGATCGTATAGTAAACCGTTCCTATATCTTTGCCATCTTCTCCTTTTCCTGGTCCGGCAACACCTGTTGTAGAAAGAGAAATATGAGTTTCAAACAATTGCTGACAACCTTTGGCCATTTCCTGAGCTACCTGTTCGCTCACCACAGTGAACTCATCAACAGTTTGTCTGGAAACATTTAGAATTTTAATCTTTTTTTCTGTGGAATAGGCTACCATCCCACCAAGGAAATATTTTGAGCTGCCGGAAACTGAAGTGATCATTTTTGCCAGCTCACCTCCGGTACAACTCTCTGCAGTTGAAATTGTGAGATTTCTTTCGGTAAGCATTTCAGCCAGAATATTTTCAATTTTATCCTCAGATACTGCAATCACATGGCCTTCTACCAGAGGAAGCAGCTTCTGAATTTCTTCTTCTGTCTGTTGTTTCAACTGCTCTTCGCTATCTCCGGAGGCTGTCAGACGAAGTTTCACGCGCGTTCCCACCGGAAGATAAGACAGTGCAATATTTTCGGGAAGTGCCAGTTCCCAGTCTTCAATCTTATCTGCAAGAATACTTTCAGGAATTCCTACCACAGAAACAATTCTGGTATGGATATAATGAAGACTGAATCTTTGCTGTAAATAAGGAATAATCTGATCTTTAATAAGCGGTTTCACCTCATAAGGAACACCCGGAAGGCTGTAGCATAGTTTTCCATCCTGCTCCATCATCATACATGGAGCGGTTCCGTAATGATTTTGAAAAACAATGGATTTGGTAGGCACAAAAGCCTGTTCTTTGTTTCGTTCCAGAATATCCGCACGTCCGCGTCTCTCCATATACCCTTTAAGGTGGTTGAAGGTTACCTCATCCAAAGCTATTTCATCGTTGAAATATTCTGCCAGTGCTTTTTTGGTTTTATCATCTCTGGTGGGTCCAAGTCCTCCTGTGGTAATGACCAAATCGCCGGTTTCAAAGGCAGTGCTCAATGTATTTTTAATGGTTTCAATTTCGTCTGAGATTGTAAGAATCTGAATAACTTTTATTCCTATATTTTTAAGTTCAGCAGCAATAAAGTTAGAATTGGTATCTACCGTATTTCCGGAAAGGATTTCATCACCGATAGTAATCAGAACAGCTTTTTCCATATATCTTTTTGTTGAAAAAAATTCTATGCAAATGACGGAAAATTCTGTGGCTGTGACAATATAAATTGATTTTTTCTATTTTTGCCTGAATTATCAAAAACTACAACAAGATTATGTCTAAATATGATGATGCTTCATGGCATTATGGTGGTGATTTTCCGGAAGAACTTCCTCAGAAAAACGGGGCTACACACACCGGAATGTTCCTGAACTGGTGTATTCACAACGATCTGATTTCTGATGAACTGAAAGAAGATGGTGAAGAGGAAATAGAAAAACTAAAACGAAGAGAAATTACTGGTGCAGAATTCATTATGGATTCCTGCGACGGAAAATTCTCTGAATATGACCTGAATGAGCTGGGAAATCTTTTTGCAAAGGATTATTATGCAGACGACACAGATTTCGGAAACAGATACAGCTCATTTGCTGATGATTATGTAAATATTTTTGATGCGAAAGCTGAGGAAAGTGACTACGAATATGAGACCTTCTATCACATCGAGGATACCTACGAAAACTATGATCTGATGAAACAGGTTATTGATCACCGTTTTGAGGAATGGAAGGAATATATAAATAGCTAATAATGAAAAGATAAAATCGCAAAACGGCTGATGTACAAATTGATCCTTTTGCGATTTTGTTTTTTATTGATTATGCTTCACCCAGATCAATTCATCGGTATTATAGCCGATTTTTTTTGCTTTCTGAATAAAACGCTGGCGGATACTTTCAGGAATATTGGTAGTACGGGAAAGAATCCATAAATATTTTAGACTGCTTCCTGCAACCAGGGCATATTGATAGTCTTCATCAATATCTATAACATTATAGCCTGCCCAGATCGGTTTAAAAAATGACACTTTCAGACGTGCTTCTGTGGGATCTTTTACAAATTTTGCTTCCCCTATAGATTCATTCCATACTTTTTTGGTGTAATCATAGCCTTTATTTCTGACCTGAACTGTTCCGTCCGGATTCTCTGTATACTCTGCAGTAACATTATCCATATTTTTCTCAAACCTGTAATCAAAACGGGCTATCTCATACCATCTGCCCAGGTATTTTTTCAGATTAAAATTCTTTACCGCAGATGCTCCTCTGGGAATTCTTACAGAATAGGAATTGAAAACAATAAGCCCCAATGCTCCTAACGAAACGGGAAGTATAATTTTATGAATAGTTTTCATGACAGAAAGATTTTGGGTTGCTATAAAAACGTCAAAAATAATGCCTTATGCCTGTTAAGGTACAATAATTTCTATGAAAATACTTTCAGGAAATTATCTTTAAAGCTTCCTGAAACTTCAATTTCTGTATCGTCAGACAACATGACCGTTCCGCTTTTATGATAGGATTTTACAAAACCTGTATTGATAATATGGGAACGGTGAACCCTCACAAAGGGATTTTCCAGAAGATCATCAAAATGTTTCAGAAAACGGCATACCATCTTTTTCGAGCCGTCTGTAAGATACACCTGAGTAAAGTTTCCATCCGCCTGAAGTCTTACGATATCTTCGGTTTTTACCACGTCAAATCCTTGTAAAGTTGGTAAAATCAATTGCTGTTTTTCGGGCTTTAATTTCAGGTTTTCAAGAAGAATCTTATTCCGGTTGAGCTCTTCTTTTTTCTCAAGGCTTTCCGCTACTTTATTCACCGCAAGAATCAGCTCCTGAATGTCAATAGGTTTTAAAATATAATAACTTGCTGATTTATTCAAAGCCTGCAAAGAATATTGTGAAAATGCGGTAATGAAAATGGTTTCATAGGAGAAATCTTTGGTGGCTTCAAGAACGTCAAAAGCATTTCCAAAAGGCATTTCTACATCCAGGAAGACCAGTTGAGGTTGTTTTTCAGCAATTAACGGAACGGCTTCTTTAATATTTTCGGCTTCACCCAAAATCTCCACTTGCGGACAGTATTTGGTAAGATAGCTTCGTAAAACTTCTCTAGCTATGAGTTCATCATCTACAATGACAGCTTTTATTTTCATACATCAGATTTTAGATGGCAGGCAATAGGTTGCAGATGCAAATTAGGAATATTTAACCAACCTTACAATTTGCTGACACAAGTTCTCAAGCCATACTTTTATTCATTTTTATTGCAAGAAAGATGCAAAAGAATTATTTTAGAGATTAAAATTAATAAACCAGACAACATCATATGAAATCAAAGCTTCTTATTCTTTGCTGCATGAGTGTATTCAGTTTTTCTTTTTCACAGATGAAAATCTCGGAAAGAGAAGATATCAGTAAGATCAACAACAACTGGAGACTTACAAAAACCAATTCCGGGACGTATGGAATTTCAGATATAAGCGGAAAAATCATCACTCAACCTGTATATTCCAGGATTAATAAATTCGGTGAATACTCCGAGGATCTGGCATTGGTAAAAAACATAACGGGAACCTATGGATTTATTAACCGTTCAGGTACTGAAATCATTCCTGCTCATTATGAACTGGACTATATCAAAAAGAATTTTTCTGTTTTAAAGAAAAAATACATCAAATAGAACCGCAGATCAATCCGGATTCAATTACTTCAGATTGATCCGGATTGTTACCAAAACACCATTGTTATTTTCCTTATCCTTTACAGAGCAGGTGATCTCTTTTTTGTATAAATCATTCAGCAACTGAATCCTTTCCAGTGTATTTTTCATGCCTCTGCCCTCTCTTGTTTTCTGATGTTCTGTTTTTTGCTTTTTACTTTCTTCAATACCTATTCCGTTGTCTTCGATAAGAATTTTAAGATGGGATTCACTTTTCTCAAAGCTTAATTTTAAAAATCCTTTTTCGGTTCTGTAGCGGAGTCCGTGCCAGACAGCATTTTCCAGAAACGGCTGTATCAGCATTCCCGGAACCTGAAGGTTTTGCATATTCAAACTTTCATCTACTTCAATTTCATAATCGAATTTATCCGCAAAACGGGTCTTTTCAAGCGCCAGATAATTTTGCAAAAGGTCGAGTTCCTGCTGAAAAGGAATAAAATCTTCAGTGGAATTTTCCATTACGCCACGCATCAGCTTGGAAAATTTTGTAAGATACTGATTCGCTTCCAGTTCATTATTGGTTGCGATAAAGTGATTGACACTATTTAAACTATTGAAGATAAAATGAGGGTTCATTTCTCTCCGAAGCGACTGAAGCGCTATCTTTTTATTTTTTGTCTGAACCTTCTTCAGTGTTCTGAAAATAAAAATAATTAATCCTGTCAACAGAATTAAAGCTCCAATCAGACTGTAATTAAAAACGTTCTTCTTTCTGATCAATTCATCTTTAAGCTCTTTTTCTTTTTCCAGTTGTGAAATTCGCTGTTCTGTATCTTCCAGAATTTTATTATCAACAAGACTTCTGTCTTTAGAGACAAGATTCGGAAGTTTTCCCAAAAAATCTCTGTACAGCTGAACGGAAGCATCTACATTTCCTGAAATAGCATAAAGGCTGTCCAGTTTTTTTACACTTTTCTGAGCTTCCAGTGTATGGCCTTTATCTAAAGCAATTCCATAGGCATTTTTCAAAAGATCCACGGCTTCTTTCGGATCGTTTTTCTTAATATAAATATCTGCCAGCTCCTGAATCTGGTTGACTTTTTCCTGTGAGTTTTCTTTTACGAAATCTTCTGTCAGAACTTTCTTTTTGGCTTCAATAGCTTTCTCAAAATTTTTGTTTTCTACATAAAGATCTGCCAGTTTTTGATTGATGGCCAGAGCCTGTTGAGGAGCTTCCTTTTTAGAAATTCTATAGGCTGTATTCAGGTTTTCTTCAGCACTGGAAACATCTTTCTGTTTCAGATTAACCTCCGCCAATTGGCTGTAGCTTTCTGCAAGATCGCCTTGCTCATTTTCTTTTTTAGTCAGATTGATATTACTCTGGATGGCTTCTGCTTTCAGTTCCGGCGTGGGAGAAGAAAGTCTTGCCGCATCATTAGAATTTACAGCCCTGCTTTTTTCGCTGTAGCTCATCTGTGCTGCCATGCTGTAATTGCTGATGGCAGGAGTTATTTTATTCTGTTTTTCCTGTGACTGGGCTAATCTTCGGGTTACTTTTTCAATATTGGCCTTATCATTGAGCTTTTCATACAGTTTTTTTGCTTTTGTATAATACTCTTCACTTTTCGGAAAATTTCCGCCATTGAAGAATGTTTCACCAATATTATAATAAGAATCTGCCTGCGCGGGTTCATTTTTGGAATCCATTGCTTTTTTCAGCTTCTTCGTTTCTACCTGTACCTCTTCCACAGCAGCACTGCTGTTATTAGTGGTTTGGGAATGGATCATATTTCCCCAAAACACCAGTAAAAAGATAGTAAAGCGTGTAAGCATTTTCATAAAACAAAGATATACATATATATAGTGTACTCAAAACTATTCACCAAGTGAAAGCTCTGTTTCACCAAGTCTCCCGGTTTCGGGCTTCTGATCGGCGTAATTTTACATCAGTAATTAAAAATTTAAAAACAGGAAATTATGAAATTGAAACATTTTTTATTAATCGGAATTTTAACCCTTGGAAGCTTTGTAAATGCTCAGACACAAGAAGTAAAGAAAAACGCCATTGAAGTAACAGGTGTTGCGGAAATGGAAGTAGAACCGGATGAAATTATCTTCAGCATCGGGATAAAAGCTGATAATAAAAACGATCTGGCAGAAAATGAAAAGAAGTTATTTGATATTTTAAAAAATGCAGGTGTAAAGAACGAGGATATCAAGTTCAAATCTATGTACCAGAATATCTATTCTAAATCAGCTAAGTTTTCTAAGAACTATCATTTTAAAGCCAGTGCAAAATCAAATCTTAGCAAAATCTTTGAAGACCTAAACCAAAAATGGGTAAGCAGCCTGAACATTGCAGAGGTAAAGAATACCAAAATTGCAGATTTCAGAAAAGCAGTAAAGATCAATGCTCTGAAAGCCGCTAAAGAAAAAGCAGATTATTTATTGGAAAGTATGGGCAAAAAGACAGGTAATGCTCTTGAAATTGTAGAAATAGAAGATTACACCAGCGATATGATCATGCCCGCAGCTTATAAAGGAAGAGCAAGCAATATCCAGCTGGAAATGGCGGATGCTCCGGTAGATTTCTCTTTCGATAACATTGAAAACATTAAACTGAAATACAGCATTAAAACAAAATACGAAATCCTTTAAAATAACAGATTTAAAAGACAGTTCCTTTGGGGCTGTTTTTTATTTCTTTACCGCTTCCCAACTCACCAAGTCAAAAGCCCGCTTCACCAAGTTTCCCGATTTACAGCTTTAAATAGAGATAATTTTACATCAGGAATTCAAAATAACAATAAAACACTATTCCCTAATTACAACAAATAACCAATAAAAAATACGACTATGACAACTTTAAAAATCTTGGCACTTGCAGCAGGAACAGCTTTTTTAAGCTCCGGTAATATTCCGGAAAACCGCTCTGCAAAAAGTAATATTGAAAGCCATTTACCGGCACAAAAAGGAACATTGATTCCGGCCAACGCAACCTTAAAGGACAATAAAATTCAGGTTGCCCTTTTACTGGATACCTCGAATAGTATGGACGGGCTGATTGATCAGGCAAAATCCAGATTATGGAATATTGTAAATACTTTAACAACACTTAAGTACAACGGGAAAGCTCCCCAGATCGAAATTGCGCTTTATGAATATGGTAATGACGGAATCCGCGATGAAAATTATATCCGTCAGGTAACTCCTCTTACTCAGGATCTTGATCTGGTTTCTGAAAAATTATTTGCCTTAAGAACCAATGGCGGAAGTGAATATTGCGGTGCTGTCATCCGTGATGCTGCTGCCAACCTCAATTGGGATGGAAATGAGAAAAGTATGAAACTGATTTATATTGCAGGAAATGAAGCATTTGATCAGGGTAAAATAAATTATAGAGATGTGATTTCAAAATCAAAGGCTAAAAATATATACACCAACACTATTTTCTGTGGAAGCCGGGAAGAAGGAATCCAGACTTTCTGGCAAAATGGAGCTTCATTAGGAGGTGGGAAGTATTTCAATATTGATAGTGACAGAAAGGTACTTTATATTGAAACTCCTTATGACCTCAAAATTTCCGAATGCAATGCAAAGCTGAATGACACTTATATCTATTACGGAAATCACGGTTCGGAATACAGACTAAAGCAGATTACACAGGATAAAAACGCAGAAATGCAGTCAGCTTCCAATCTGGTAGAAAGAACAGTTGCAAAATCCAAAAAGAATGCCTACAAAAATGATCACTGGGATCTGGTGGATAAAGCTGAAAAAGATGCAGGATTTATTGCTACTGTAAAAGAAAGTGAACTGCCTGCAGAGTTGAAAGGAAAAAGCAAAGAAGAAATTCAAAAAACGATTGCTGCCAAATCTGCGGCACGCGATAAAATTCAAAAAGAAATAGAAGAACTATCCAAGAAACGCCAGACTTATATTGATTCCGAAATGAAAAAACGGGGAAATGATGATTCTGATGATCTGGGAAAGGCCATTGAGAGTTCTATTGTTGAGCTTGCGAAAAAGAATGGGTATAGTTTGTAGTTTAAGCGGGTTGAGGCCCGCTTTTTTGCTATTCACTACATTATGATAAGTGCTCTATATCTTACAATAATTTAGATTAGATTCCTATGGAACGACACAATTGAAATAATGATTTATCCAGGCAGTTGTCATTCCGCAGGAATCTAAATAACCTTTTTATATCTGGCATTCGCAAATCTGAAGCTTAAAATGTGTAAAAACTTATGTGAACTTATTAAGCGCAAAGATATTGTTTAAAAACTTTTGTGGCTTTTGTGGTTTGTTTCTTCCCACAGATTTCACAGATTTTCACAGATGATTACGGTTAATATTTGCAGTTATAAAAAATCAAGTTTTTAAAAACTTATGTGAACATATTAAGCGCAAAGATATCCCCGAAAGCTTATTGAAGTGTTTAAAAACTTTTGTGGCTTTTGTGGTAAAAATATCATCTTCCAAACGTAAAATACCTTGATAACGGATGCTTTTTGCCTTTCATAAACAAAGAAGCCATTTCCATTCCCGCTACTGAAAAGGTAATTCCGTTTCCTCCGAAACCTAACACAAAATAAGAATTTTTAAATTTTTTATGCTCGCTGATATAGGGTAAACCATCTTTTGTTTCTCCAAAAGTTCCAGCCCACACAAAGTCTGTATAGAAATGATAGTCAGGTTTTATTTTCTTTAGTGTTTTGATGATCTTTTCTTCTTTTTTATCTAAAATAGCATCACGCTTTTCTGCATTATAAAAATCTTCATCTTCACCTCCTATTAAAAGCCTTCCGTCATCGGTAGTCCGCATATAGAGATAAGGAGTATCGGTATTCCATACTAATGTGCTGCTGATGTTTTTGAACTTGTCTTTATCAATTTCAGAGACGGCCGCGTAGGTACTTTTAAGGTTGACAAAGTTTTCTTTGATCAGATTTTTGCTTTCGTATCCTATACAGTAAATCATTTTTTTGGCTTTGATCTGAAATCCGCTGTCTGTGGTAACCAGATTAAATCCTTTATGTTCTTCTACTTTTACCATTTCAGTTTTATCAAATATCTTCAATCCTTTCTTTACATTATGCATAAAAAGCTCATGGGCAAATTGAAAAGCATCAATGCTTGCGCCCTGTTTTGACAAGATTCCGCCATACGTATTTTCAAATCCGAACTGATCCAGAACATGATCTGAAGACAGCCACTTTACTTCAAATCCAGCAGCTTTTCTCGCTTCATATTCTTTTTTCAGCCATTCCAGATCTTTCTTTTTTGAAACATAATACAATGATTTTTTGCGTTTGAAACCTGCTTTGGACCTGATGGTTTTTGTAATTTTTTCCAGTGTATCAATAGCATCGCTACAGGCTTTATAGCTTAAGACCGCTCCTTTTTTCCCTATCTGATCAATCAGCTCATACAGGGGAACATCTATTTCATATTGTAACATTGAAGTGGTAGCGGAAGTACTTCCGTTGCAAAGCTCGCGCTTATCAATCAGGATGGTTTTGTACCCGTCTTTTATCATCTGATGAGCGATCAGGCTTCCCGTAATGCCGCCTCCAATAACGAGAACATCACATTCCTCACTTGATTTTAAAGATGGATAAGATGCTAACAATCCGTTTTTTAGAAGCCAGAAAGGTTCATTTGATTTGAGATTCATATTAATATTTTACACTGAAACTAACAACATTTATACCTTTTTTAACAATTTTCTACTAAATTATGGTGTAATTATTGTTATTCTTTTAAACTGAACCACCATAAAATATTGATTATGATAACAATTATTCCAGAAGCCCCGGAGAATGTTGCAGCATTTAATGCAACGGGAGAAGTAACGAAAGAGGATTTTGAAAAACTGGTAATTCCGCGCGTAAAAGAGAAGGTAGAGCAGTTCGGTGAGCTGAATTATTTATTGTATTTGGATACCGATCTGGATAATTTTACCATGGGTGCATGGCTTGAAGATTTATTGTTGGGACTGAAAAATCTTACCAACTGGAATCGTTCAGCTATTGTTACAGATAAAGAAGGGATACGTGATTTCACCAGTGTTTTCAGTGTTCTGATGCCGGGAGAGTTTAAATCTTTCCCCAAAGAAAATTTATACAATGCACTCTACTGGTGTAAAAATGGAGATGAGGTAGAGGCATAAAGGTTATTTGATAAAAAATCGCCTGTTTCTTACTGAAACAGGCGATTTTATTCTTAACTAAGGCTCATATTTATTTATCGCATGACACACATTCAGCAGCCATTTCTTCTTCATCCTGAGTCTTTGAACCATACAGGTACATATATCTTACACTGATAACCACTCCAATAAAAGTCATGCCTACTCCTACCAACGATGGATATTTGAATGAGTAGCCATATTCTAAAGGAATTCCGCCAAGGAAAGCACCCATTGCATTCGCAATATTGAAACCGGCCTGCATAAAAGCGGCGGCCATCATTTCACTTTTCGGGGCAGCTTTCATCATCATAATATTGATGGGTGAGGCGATTGACATGGATAGAGCACCGCACATAAATGTCAGTACCAAAGCAATATTCGTATATTCTGCAAGGAAGAAAACACCTCCGAGAGAAATCATCATCAGGAAAATCAGTAATACGCACGTTTTTTCAGGTCCCAGCTTATCAGAAACGATACCTCCCACCAGGTTTCCAACTACCATTCCGGCTCCGGCAAGAACCATTACATAAGCCATCTGACTGCTTTTAATCCCTGCAACAATAGTCATCAAAGGAGTAATATAGCTCAGCCATGTGAACAATCCTCCAAATCCAATGGCTGTAATAGCCAATACCAGCCACGACTGTTTATTTTTAAGGAATTTCAGCTCTTCCATGAAGTGGGTATTCTGATTGGATTCCAGATTTGGAAGCCACAGTTTTAAAAATAAGATGGCAAAAAGCCCGATAACAGCCACAATAGCAAAGTACAGCCTCCAGTGGAACGTATGTCCGATATAGGTAACCAGAGGCACCATTGCCAGATTGGCAACTGTAAGCCCCGTAAACATCATCGATATATAAAAGGCTTCTTTTCCTTTTCCTGCCATTCTTGAAGCTACCACTGTTCCTACTCCGAAGAAGGCTCCATGCGGAAGTCCAGACATAAAACGGATAACAAGCATACTGTTGTATCCCGGAGCAATGGCCGAAAGTGCATTAAATAATGTAAAAAGGATCATGAAAGCCATCAGGACTTTTTTCGGAGGAAATTTTACAGAATATCCAATCAGAATTGGCGCTCCGATAACAACACCCATGGCGTATGCTGAAATCAAATGTCCGGCTTGCGGAATCGTAATCTGTAATGTTTTGGCAATATCCGGCAGCAGTCCCATTACGGTAAATTCCGTAGTTCCTATTCCTAAGCCACCGATTGCCAGCGGTATTATTCTTTTATCAATCTTCATTGTATCTAAATCTTTTTTCTGAATTAATTTTGTTCAAATTAAAGGATCGCCTGAGTATCTTTATTTTGAAAGTGCAAAAATCGAAAGAAAGTTTGAATTTCACACCTCTTTGAATGATAAAAATTTGCTCCATATTAACCTTTTTATTTAATTTTAAATTCAGAAACAATCAAATCAGGACAAAATGAAAATCCAGAAAGAAATTATTGAATTTGAAAATGGGAAATCATTCAAGCTATTTGCACCTTCTCTGAAAAACTGCTTTTTCTGGCATTATCATCCGGAAATTGAACTGGTATATGTAGAAGCTGTGAACGGAATCCGCCACGTTGGCAAAAACATTTCCGGTTTTACAGACAGTGATCTTTTACTGATTGGTTCCAATGTCCCTCACCTTAATTTTGACTATGGTATTCAGACTGAATGCAAGCAGCTTGTATTGCAGATGAGGGAAAGCTTCCTTCAGGACATTATTCTTCCTGTTCCTGAATTTGAAAATATTAAAAATCTTTTAGAACGTTCCTATCTCGGACTTTCATTTTCAGGTGAAACCAAAAATACAGTTGTTGAAAAACTACAGGTTATTAAAGATAAAAACTCTTTTGAATCTTTGGTTGGGTTAATTGAAATTCTGCAAATCCTCGCCGGATCTACCGAAGTAAAGGAACTCAATAAAGATGATACCCGGATTAAATGGTTTTTGAATGATAAAATCAGAATGGGAACCATCTACGACTATATCCACGAAAATTATGACAGAAAACCCAACGTAAATGAAGTGGCCAAAGTTGTGAGTTTGAGTACTCCTGCTTTCTGCCGGTATTTTAAAAAGCAGACGAATATGACCTTTACAGATTTTGTCAACAATTACAGGATCAATCAGGCTAAAATATTTCTGCTGAAAGACCAATCTGTGACGGAAGTTTGTTTTCAGGTAGGTTTTGAAAGTCTTTCTTATTTCAATAAATTATTCAAGCAGCATACGGGAGAAACGCCTTCTGAATTCAAGAAGAAACATTTCAGGCCTATTGAAATTAATGGAAGAATCGGAGTGATTAAGAAGGATACAACTTGTTAAATAATTTTTAATGAAAGTGGACTAAAGTCGGCTGCTGTGGATGTTTTTGTGAGTGTTGTATGAACCACCCCGTCAAAAATTCTTTGAATTTTCGCCACCCCTCCAAAGGATGGGAATAATGGCAGCCGTTAATGTAAAGATTGCACATTCATTAGCTGACCACTGATATCTACAACCTATTACCTATAATCCACTACCTAATATCTGCTACCTGATCCCTGCCACCTGAAAAAACAAAAAACCGTTCATTGCTGAACGGTCTGTATTTTAATGAATATGTTTTTCTGCGTGGTAAGAACTTCTTACGAGTGGAGAACTTTCAACGTGTCTGAAACCTAAACTTCTTGCAAAATCCCCGAACTCATCAAATTCCTCAGGCGTGATAAATTTCTTTACCGGAAGATGTTTTTTCGTCGGCTGCAGATATTGTCCAAGTGTGATTACATCTACATTAGCGTTTCGGATATCTTCGATTGTCTGGAAAACCTCATCTTTAGTTTCACCTAATCCAAGCATTACTCCTGTTTTGGTTCTTCTTTGTCCCGCTTCTTTCAGATATCTTAATACTTCAAGGCTTCTTTCATATTTTGCCTGGATTCTCACTTCTCTGGTCAGACGTTTTACGGTTTCCATGTTGTGAGAGATCACTTCAGGAGCTACCTCTACTAATCTGTCAAGATGTTTTGTAAGTCCCTGGAAATCCGGAATCAGAGTTTCCATAGTTGTTCCCGGAGAAATTCTTCTTACAGCATTCACTGTTTCTCCCCAAAGAATAGATCCCATATCTTTCAGATCATCACGGTCTACAGAAGTAAGAACGGCATGTTTGATCTTCATTAATTTGATGGATCTTGCTACTTTTTCAGGTTCATCCCAGTTTACATCAAGTGGTTTTCCTGTTTTTACACCACAGAATCCACAGCTTCTTGTACAGATATTTCCTAAAATCATGAAAGTAGCTGTACCTTCACCCCAACATTCTCCCATGTTCGGGCAGCTTCCGCTTTGGCAAATGGTATTTAATTTATATTTATCAACCAAAGTTCTCAGCTCTCTGTAATTCTTTCCGGTAGGAAGTTTTACGCGGATCCATTTTGGTTTTTGAACGGTAGTGTCTTGAACTGAATTTTCCATTTCTAAAATTGAAGTTCAAAGTTAAGGATTTTTTAATGGAAACCATCAACCGGATATATTGATGAAATTGATCATTCAAATTTCATTTGTATATTTATCTCTTCAAAATATTCTTATGAAAAAAATATTCTTCTTTTTATCCGTGATATGCGGAACATTTTGTCTTGCCCAAAAACAATTTCAGCCCACAGGTTCTACCATCATTGAAACAGTAGATGGAGATCTTGATGGTGATAAAATTCCTGAAAAAGTAATTATTTACAATACAAAAGACACCACAGATATGGGAAACATCCGTGAAATTCAGATCCTGAAAAAAGCTGGTGGAGCATGGATAGTTCTTGAAAAATCCAGAAATGCTGTTATGGAAAGCAATGGTGGAGGCATGATGGGTGATCCTTACAGAGAAACTAAAATAGAAAAAGGAATTCTGATCATTTCTCAAAACGGCGGAAGCAGCTGGAAATGGGATGTTACAGACAAGTACAGATTTCAGAACGGTCATTTTGAACTGATAGGAACTTCTTCTACTTCGGGAAGACCTGGAGATTACTGGAAAGATGTTGATTTTAATCTTTCAACGGGGCAGCTGAACTATTCAAAAGAGGTGGAGAATACTGCTGAGTATGGTAAATCTTTAAAGGAAACTTATATTAAAAAAGGGCTAAAGATCAATCTACAAAACAGGAATCAGGAAAAGCAGCAAAAAATAGTTCTTCCGAAAACAAAGGAAGAGGTTTATTTTTAAATAAAAGTTGTGGGATATAAGTTTGGGCTAAAGCCCATTCTGGATTTATATTTTTAGTAAACGGGCTAAAGCCCGTTTCTATTGAATCTAATGATCATCAAACTCATTATTCTTCAACAACTCGGCTAAGACTTTTTTGGCACGCATCACCCTTACTTTGGTATTGGCAACGGAGATTCCCAGTTCATCAGCAATTTCTTTGATGCTTTTTTCTTCAAAAAATCTCAGCTTAATGATGTCCTGATAATTAGCATCCAGGGATTCTATGGTTTTGATGATTTTCTTTTGTTCTTCTTCAGAAATCAACAGTTCTTCGGGAGATTTTGCATATTGGTTTTTGACCTCATCAAGGTTTTCCACGGCGTCTTCATTGTCCCGGTTTTTCTTTCTCCAGAAATCAATAACGGTATTCTGGGCAATAGTCAGTATCCAGGTTTTAAACTGAAAATGAGGATCAAACATATCCAGTTTCGACAATACTTTTGAAAAAACATTCACTGTAATTTCATCAGCATCATTTTCGTCTCTCACCTTCTTCATGACAAAGGAGAAAACATCCACCCAAAAAACATTGATGAGTTTAGTCTGGGCCTTCTGGTCTTTGTCCTTGGCCTTCTGGATGAGCAGGAATAGCTGTTCGTCGTTCATTAATAACAAATATAGATTATTTGGGCTGAAAAACAAAGTATAGGAAAGGTAAAATGGTAAAAAGGCTTTACCCTTAATACTTATGAATTTACTATCTTTGCAACTTAAAATTTTAAAGTTAAAAATCAATGAATTCCTTTATAGAAGAACTAAAATGGCGTGGTCTGTTTGCCGATATGATGCCAGGAACCGATGAACAACTGAATAAAGAGGTAACTACTGCATATATTGGTTTTGATCCTACCGCCGATTCTTTACATATCGGAAGTCTTATCCAGATAAAAATTTTGGCTCACTTCCAGTTGCATGGCCACAAGCCCATTGCTTTGGTGGGAGGTGCAACAGGAATGATTGGTGATCCATCCGGGAAATCTGCTGAAAGAAATCTTTTGGATGAGGAAACTCTTTTACACTATGTTGACTGTTTAAAAAATCAGCTTTCAAAATTTTTAAATTTCGAAGGAAACGAGCCTAACAAAGCTGAGTTAGTGAACAATTACGACTGGATGAAGAATATTTCTTTCCTTGATTTTGCTAAAAATGTCGGGAAAAATATCACGGTCAACTATATGATGGCTAAAGATTCTGTGAAGAAAAGGTTCTCTGGAGAATCAGGGGCAGACGGAATGAGTTTTACAGAATTTACCTACCAGCTTATCCAGGGATATGATTTCCTACATTTATACCAAAACAACAATGTGAAACTGCAGATGGGAGGTTCTGACCAGTGGGGAAATATTACTACAGGTACAGAATTGATCCGTAGAAAAGCTCAGGGTGAAGCATTTGCATTAACAGTTCCATTGATTACCAAGGCAGACGGTTCCAAATTCGGGAAGTCTGAAAGCGGTGAAAATTACTGGCTGGATAAAAAGAAAACTTCTCCTTACAAGTTCTACCAGTTCTGGCTGAATGCTACTGATGAGGATGCTGAAAGATTTATCAAGTTCTACACATTCTTAGGAAAAGAAGAAATTGAGGCTTTAATTGAAGAGCACAAAACAGCTGCCCACGAAAGAAAATTACAGAAGAAACTTGCAGAAGAGGTTACAGTTTGGGTACATGGAAGAGAAGAGTATGAAAAAGCGCTTAAAGCTTCTGAAATTCTTTTCGGCCGTTCTACTGCTGAAGATCTTGTAAGTCTTGATGAAGAAACATTCCTTGAAGTTTTTGACGGGGTTCCTCAGAAAGAAATTGCAAAAGCTGATGTTTTAGGAGTAAATATTATTGATCTTCTTTCTGAAAAATCAGGGTTCTTAAAATCTAAGAGTGAAGCTCAGAGAGAGATCAAAGGAAATTCAATCTCTGTCAACAAGCAAAAAGTGAATGATACTTTTACCGCTAATGAAACAGATCTTATCGATGGTAAGTTCTTATTATTACAAAAAGGTAAGAAAAGCTACTTTATTGTAAAAGCAAACTAGTAGAATATATATATAAAAAGCGGCGCTGAGAATGATCTCAGCGCCGCTTTTTTGTCCTAAATAATTTAATATTAAAATGTATAGCTTGTAGAAGCTGACAGATATTGTCCGCTGGAAGTTCCTTCTTTCTTCAACTCGCCGTCTACCCAGATCTGAACCTTCAAAGTTGCAGAAGCATTCGGTCCAACTGCGTTTACGGCAACATTGGCACTGTATGCTCCGGGTTCTGATGTCACTTCAGGGCTGGACCATGTTGATCCGCTCAGACTTGATGCTGTAGTTGGGTTACCGTCAATTCCGTACACCGCTACGTCAATATTACTTCCTGAAGAAGCGATTGCTTTAAAAACCACTTTATGACTTTTCCCCGCTCCATTCTCATTGTCATCGTTATCTTTACTGCATGAAGCCGTAAATCCAATAAACATTGCTGCTATTACTGCAACAAATGCTCCTCTTAACAGCTGATTCATTCTCATTTTTTTCATAATCTTTTTGTTTAAATTTTAGTTACTATATTGAATATTCTATGATTCATGATTTGATGTTTGCAAAGCTATGAGCATCACCTACGTCTATCAATCCTGAAAAACCAGTAATTTTTTCTACCTAAATTCAGGTATTTTTTATGCTAAAATTTTTAGTTAAATTGAGCGTTTAAAAAAATATTCTACAGAATCGATCCATAATGAAGAGATTACTTGTCCTGTTAAGCCTGTTTTTGTCTTTTGCGTTACAATCCCAACAAATCATTCCGCTTAATGAGAAATCTTATATAGACAGCTTACAAAACATTACAAAAGGAACTTATCCCGATACATCAAAAGCAACCGCTTCATTCCTTTTATCAAATTATTACAGGAACAGTGATTCCGTTTTAAGTAAAAAGTATCTTGCAAAAGGGAAAATACTGGCTCAAAACAATCCTTTTATTTCAGCAAAATATTATTATTACGAAGGACAATATAATCTGGACAGGAATAAGAAGAAAGCTGCGGCTTCCTATCAACAGGCTATACAATCGTTATCGAAGTTCAAAAATGAAGAGTCCGATTTCTTTCAGGCACTCGCGTGGTACAGCTACGGAGTTTCTCAAAAGGATAAAGAGGGTTATATTCCTTTGGTCAAGATAATGCTTGAAAAAAGTATCCCACTGGTTGAAAAATATGAAAACAGCAGGAATTTAGGATTTCTATATACTCAGCTTGCGGTTATTCTTACTTATAATGCTCAGTTTAAAAAAGCTGAAGATTACAATAACAAAGCCCTGGAAATCCTTGAAAAAAACTACCCCAATTCTGCTGAGTTATTTTTCACCTATCTCAATGCTGCCAACAATTTCTGTTATCAGGCCCATGGAGATGAAGCGGAAAAGTATCTGCGTAAAGCTGAAAAACTTATCAAAGCATATCCTGAATCTTCATCCAATGCTTTTTATTATTACAGTAAAACCTTATTGTATATTACCCGCCAAAAAAATGAAGAAGCACTTCCTGTGATAGAAAAGGGAATTTTTTATACCAGAAAGTACAATCAGAATCTTCTGGCTCAAATGTTTTATTTCAACAAGTTTGATATTTTAAAGAAACTTAAAAGGTATAAGGAGGCCAAGACTACCCTGGAAGATGTTTTAAAAGAAAAATCTTTAGCTATTGATCTTAATAACAGAAAAACCTTTTACAAACAGCTTTCTTTACTTAATGAAGAATCGGGAGATACCAAAGAAGCGCTGATATGGGAACAGAAATACTCCAGGTTGAATGACAGCCTTAATACAGAGAATGTAAAAATTGAAATCAACAAACTTGAATCTAAATTCAATACCGCTGAGAAAGAAAGAAAAATAGCAACCTTAAATGCTGAGAAAAATCAAAAAGATCTGGAAGTAAACAAGAAGAACTCTTATTTGTGGGGAATGGGTCTTGTTTTATTACTGGCCTTAAGTCTTCTGATCTTCCTGTTTATTATTTTCAGAAAAAACAAAAAAATAAACGAACAGAGAATCAATGATATTAAGCAAAAGGAAGAATTATCGTTAACCAAAGCCATTCTTGACGGTGAAGAAAGGGAAAGAGAACGTATTGCAAGAGACCTTCATGATGGTCTGGGAGGAATGCTTGCCGGAGTAAAGATCAATTTTTCTATCTGGTCTTCCAACCACCTGCACCCTGAAAAAGATCAGGAGTTTTATAAGATACTGGGACAGCTGGACAGCTCTGTAAGTGAACTCCGGCATGTAGCCAGAAACTTGATGCCCGAATCATTGCTTAATTTTGGTTTGGAAACCGCTATACTCGACCTGTGTGAATTTTACAACAGAAAAAACCTTGAAATTGATTTTCAGGCTATTGATATTGAAAAGAAATTACCTTTAAATGTCCAGCTTAATATCTATCGAATTGTACAGGAGCTATTGGCCAATGCTGTAAAACATGCCGAGGCCAGCAATATCCTGCTTCAATGCTCACAATCCGGCGAGAATTTTCTGATAACGATTGAAGATAACGGAAAAGGATTCGATAAAAATATAGAAAACACTACCAAAAATATGGGACTTCGTAATCTGAAAAACAGAGTCAACTACCTGAAAGGAAAAATGGAAATAAGTTCTGATAATCAGGGAACAACAATTAATATAGAACTCAACATCCATGGAGAATGAAAAAATAAATATTGTTATTGTAGATGATCATCCTATTGTTATTGAAGGACTACGAATGATGCTGAAAAGCCAGCCTTTCTTTAATGTAGCAGGAAGTTTTGCATCCGGAGCGGAAACATTAAGTTTCATCCGTTCAGAAATGGTAGATATTGTTCTTCTGGACATTACCCTCCCCGATTCTAATGGAACGGAACTCTGCAGGGAAATCAAAAAAATATCGCCAAATACCTCTGTGATTATGTTCAGTAACCGTTCGGAACGAAGCATTATTATGCAGTCTATACAAAACGGAGCGAGCGGTTATCTTCTCAAAAACACGTCCATTGATGATCTTGTAATAGGTATAAGAGGGGCACTTTCGGGAGATATAGTTTTCTGCAATGAAACCAAACAGATTATCAGTCTTCCTTCCCAGACTCATCTTCCTGTTCCCAGACTTACTAAAAGGGAAAAACAAATTCTACAGATGGTGGCACAGGGAAAAACAAGTAATGTAATTGCTGAAGAACTGTTTTTAAGTCCACTTACCGTGGACACTCACCGTAAGAATCTGCTACAGAAATTTCAAGCAAAGAACTCAACAGAACTGATCAACTTAGCGTTACAGCAACGTCTGATTGAAGAATAAAAAAACCGCTTTAAAAGCGGTTTTTTTTTATAATGTTAAAGTAATTTACGGTTCTAAGAAGCTGTAATCAATAGAAGCAACCAATACACCTTTACCTTTCTTCTTCACTGTTCTTGCCACCTCACCATCAATGTAAAGGGTGATTGTCAATTCAGAATTATCATCCGGCATTGAAGCGTTAGCATCAAGATTCAGCTGTGCCTGGCTGGAATTCACAAAGAATTCTCCACTTGTCCATGGTGAAGTTACAGGAGACTGCGGAGTATTGTATATTGTATTCTGAGCTGTACCTACTTGTGTTACAACACTTATAATACTTCCTCCGGAAGTTGTCTTCACTTCGAATTGAACCACATGATCCTGAAACTCTTCATCGTCATCTTTTTTACAAGAACTAACAACGGTGATTACAGAAAATAATAAAACGAATAAAAAAGAAAGTCTAAGTAAACTTTTTGAATTGTAAAATTGCTTCATTTCTCCAAATAGATTTTTTAATGTTTCAAATATAAGTTTTTTATTAATATAAAAATAACTTTTATGAAAATTTTCCAATAAAGATTTCCAAATAATATCAAATCAATAAAAATAAAAAGCGTGTGGAAAATTCAAAAATATATTCCAAAGAATTAATCTTTACACATAAACCATTATGTGGCAGAAGTTCGTTGTGTGAATAATAAAAGTTAAGATTCTGCAGGTAATTTAATTATCTTTGCTGTATGAATTTAGATTATCTAGTAAGAGAGCCGGAAAATATTACTTCCCAAACTCCCATTCTTTTTATGCTTCACGGCTATGGCAGCAATGAGCAGGATCTTTTCAGTTTTAGAGAAACACTTCCCAATGACTGGATCATTGTAAGTTTCAGAGCTCCGCGTGATACTCAATTTGAAGGATACTCATGGTATGATATCAATTTTAATGATCCCGAAAATTTCATCGATGTTCCCCAGGCAGAGGAATCTTTACATGCAGTTCTGGAAAGTATGCTGAAGATTATCAACCATTATGGACTTACGGAGAGTAAAGCTCATCTTTGCGGCTTCAGCCAGGGCGGTATATTATGTTATGCTTTGGCTTTAAAACATCCTGAGCTTTTCAATCGTGTTGCCTGTATGAGCAGTTATCCCGAAGATAAAATTCTGGACGGTATTGTAAAAGATAAAAAGAAACTGGAGGGACTTCGTTTTTTCATTTCTCATGGTACGGATGATGCTGTAATTCCACTTGAATGGGGAAGAAAAGCGGCAGATCTTCTTTATGATCTTAGCTGCTACTTCACTTTCAGAGAGTATATGAGCGGGCATGGGGTCAATCAGAAGAATTATATGGATTTAATGGACTTCTTTTCAAAGTAAATAAAACCGTTTTAGAACAAATTCAATAAAAAACACTACTTCATTGTAGTTTATATAAACATTCCAGCTTTTGGAATGTTTTTTTATTATTATAAAGATAAAATCACTAAATTCAGTAAATGAAATTTAAATTGCTTTTACTGGGATTATTTCTAAGCATTTTTGTAAATGCCCAGAATACTTTTGAACTGATCAATACTAAAAAAGCAGTTATTCCTTTTCAGTTTATCAATAATCTTATCTTTATTCCGATCAATATAAATGGTGCTGAACTTACGTTTCTTCTGGATACGGGAGTTTCTGAAACCATTCTTTTTAGCCTGGAAAACAAAGAAGTGAAGCTAAGCAATGTTGAAAAAGTCAAATTTTCAGGCCTTGGCGGTAGTTTAAGTATTGATGGGCTGAAGTCCGAACGCAATATTGGTAAAATAGGTGATGGGATCATCAATACCACTATGTCTCTTTATATCATTATTGATGAAGAATTCAACATTTCTCCACACGTAGGAATTCCTGTAAACGGAGTGATCGGATATCATTTCTTCAAAAACCACCCTATATATATTGATTATTCATCCAAGAAAATAACTGTGTTTGAAAATGCAGCTCTTTCAGAAAAAAAAATCAGAAAATTTGAAGAATTCCCCATTACCATTGAAAGAGATAAACCCTATCTGTATGCAGGTGTAGAAATGACAAATGAAAAGAAAGATTCAAAACTGCTGATTGATCTTGGAAACAGTGATGCGATATGGCTCTTCCCCACTCTTATTAAAAATTTTGTTTATAACAGACCTAATATTGATGATTTTCTCGGCCGTGGTTTCAATGGAGATATTTATGGTAAAAGAAGCCGTATTCATAATTTTTACCTTGGAAATTTTAAGTTTGAAAAACCTCTTACTTCAATGCCGGATGAATTCTCTATACAGCACGTTAATTTAGTGGAAAACAGAAAAGGTTCCATAGGCAGTGAAATTATGCGCAGGTTTACAGTGATTTTTGATTATCCCAACAAAAGGTTATATTTGAAAAGAAACAGATACTTTAATGATCCTTTTCATTTTAATATGAGCGGATTGGATTTCAAACAGGACGGACTGGAATGGCAGCAAGACAGAATAAATATTGAAACCCAAAAATCTACAACTATCGTAAACGGTGCCTATAAAGATGCATTTCAATATAAATTCAGTTTAAAACCTATATTTTCCATTGCCGGAGTAAGAAAAGATTCTCCGGCCTATGAAGCAGGCCTTAAAAAGGATGACAGAATTTTAAGTATTAATGGAGACCAGACTTCTGAGATGACACTGGAGAAAATTGTAGAACTTATGAAATCTAATGAAGGGCGAACTATCAATATGCTCATTCAAAGGAAAAATGAAAAACTTATGCTAAGTTTTACCCTTCAAGATCCTATTCCATATCAAGAATAATCATATGAATACTGAAGAAACCACCTTAGACAGAATAAGAACCAGACCCAGATTTAAAATGTTTACGCATCTTACCAAGGAAGAGTATGCTGAAAATCTGAAAAAATATATGGAAGAGCATAAAGATGAGTTTTCAGGAAACATCAATAAAGAAGTGGCTACGATCTGGATAAAAACAGAAGATGATAACTACTGGAAACCCTGTCTTGCCTTACGGATAGAAATGGAGGATGAGCATACGGCAATACGCGGAGTATTTGGTCCAAGTTCTGCTGTGTGGACATTCTTTATGTTTCTTTATTTTTCTTTTTCTATTCTCTGGATGACCTTTTTCACTATGTATTATGTAGAAAAGCAAATAAAAAGCGCCGAATACCCCTGGGCACTGAGCGCTTCTTTTATCATGTTATTTTTTATTCTTCTTACGTATATTGCTGCCAGATTCGGACAACATAAAGGTAAAGAGGAAATGCTTAAGCTTAGAAAGTTTGCTGAAGAATCTACGTTACAGTTTGAAAAGAAAATTAATTAGATAGAGGTTCTACAGGTTTTTCATTCTGAATAGGTGCTGCTGCTTTGGCTGCTTTGATAGAATCTGCCACTTTTTCTCTGTTGCTTTGTTCTTTAAGCATCTTCGGAACGTCTGGTTCTAAAAGTTTCGTCAATTCTTCAACGGAAATATTGTTGGCATTAGGATCATCCAGAAGATATCTCCATGGTTTTCTTCCTCCCCATTTATAATCTCCGAATACCATTACTGCTGTACCTCTGGCTTTAGTGGTAGCACCACCGGGATTCAGAATCCAGGTATCTGCATAGGAATACAGCCATTGGGCATCTTTTCTCAGCAATCGTAAACATGAGTGTGAGGCAGGATATCCGGGAAGTGTATATTCATGCCACCCTATCCCTCCTATGTTGTGGATATTAAAATTATAGGGCAGTTTCCATTCGCTGCTCACGGTGGAAATAGCCAGTTTCTTTTTCCAGTTGGCAAAAGTAAGTCCCCTTGTGGTCTGGGCTGCTTTTTTCCCCATACTTGTCGGACCCCATTTTACAAGACTTCCATTAGAGTATACCGCAAAAGCCTGTATAGGATATGAGAAAATGACAAACTTTTTCACTCCGCTTAATACATCCAGCTGCATTGGAAATGGCGAATACGCCATCAATGTTGTATCTATTTTCGCAGGAACTACCAATGTATCGGCATTCCATTTACTTTTAGAATCTAATCTGTTTAAGGCTAAAATAGCTGTTCTTTCCTCTACACTATACTTCTTGCTGAATTCTGCATAAACAGAATCACGCATTTTTTTATCTTTTGGAAGAACAAAAGCATTATAAAAACCATTCTCCTGCATGACAGGCGGAACGGATTCTTTTTTTACTACAGGAACAGAATCTTTCTTTATAGAGTCCTTTTCTACCTCCGAAACTTCCGAAGAAGAAACAGTATCTTTAAAAGTATCACTTATTTTTTCTATTTCCTTTTTACAGGAGACAAGAGAAAAAACGCATAAGCAGGCATAAAAAAAGGATTTTTTCACAGATATGTTTTTCATAAATAAATCGGCCATTTAGTTTGGCTACCCAGTACAAATATCAGACCTAAATTTGAATCCTAAAAGACAATCTTAAAAATACCGTAAAAAAACGGGGGCTTTATCACTGTAAATGAGGAGTTATCCTTAACATTCTCAAAAAAAATAATAGATTTCAAAGGTATTTCCAACGATTGAAAATAAAAATTATTCATCAGTATTTTCTCTTGTAGAAATCCATTCTAAATTTCCTTTTTTGCCAAATCGGTAAACATCCTGATGCCATCGTGCCCCGCCTCTGCATCCTGTTATTAAAAGTTTCTTATCTTTTTCTACAGTGACATCACATAAGCAGGAACAGCTTGAGTGGGAATAATCCGGTTCTTTGAGCTTTTCAAAACGTTTACTCTGGGGATAATACAGATATATTTCAAACATCCTGTAAACGCCCATTCCATCGTCTGGAACAGAAAATGCGATATCATCGTAACCGTCAAAATTATAGTCTTCTATAATACTCTGTCTGGCAAAAGAAGGTGTATCCGGAGCCGGAAGTTCTGTGGCTGTCTTTTTTCCATCAGGATAAGTAATAATAAGATGATTGTTATAAAAATGATTAAAGGTAAGAATCACATCATGAAGAAGATATTGATTGCCTCCGTCATATTTTTTTTCATCCTCAATCATCTCCATCTTAAACTTTCTATTGTCTTTTGCTCTTGTATAAGTAATGTTTGAAGCCGTATGATGCATCATTTCGAAGGTATATATTCCGGTGACTTTACCATCAATTACTTCATTCCAGACGTAATAATTAATATCCGGCTGTCCGTCACTTCTTCCGCTGTCATCTACTTTAAAACTTTTTATCTGTAAGGGAATAATTTCTTTCTTTCCGGAATATTGTACAAAAGCTCCTTTACCCTGAGTTCCGTAATAAAGCTTCAGTCTGAATTCTTTTGCTTCTCCTACAGACTTTAACGTAAAAGGCTGGGCATAGATCGCAACTGAAAAAAGGGTCATACAGACTAGCAATAATTTTTTCATAAGAATAATTTACATAATCAGATTCACTACAAATCTGATCATCCATAAGAATACGATCAACAGCAGTAGTGAAAACTGAACTTTATTGACGTTTTTATTTCCGAATTTCCATACGGAAATCCGGTCTATGATAATCACAAGTAATATTGGAATCAGGCTGAAAAGAATATACATTCCGAACAATCCATCAGCGGCAGAAACTCCTGTCATCAGAATAAGAGAAGCAATCAATCCCGCAATTATCGCAATGATTCCTAATATAAAAAAGAGAGTCCAGTTTTGAAATTGTTTTTTCATGATTAATATGGTATTAACGGGTGGTTATATTAAGACGGATGCTCAATCTGTTATAATAAAACATCCAAAAAGCCAGCCACGGCAGATTCAGAAGCAGAAAAACAATGACTTTTTCTCTGCCAACCTTTCCATCTGTAATCGTAAAAAATGAAAAAACAGAGGCAGCAGAAACCTTTGTATTTTCCCATGAAAGTATAAATAAAAAAAGTCTTCTATTTCTAGAAGACTTTTTGCGATCCGGACGGGACTCGAACCCGCGACCTCCGCCGTGACAGGGCGGCATTCTAACCAGCTGAACTACCGGATCAATAAGGTAGTTTGCTTTTAACTGGTGCAAATATATAGTTTTTTTTAGCTTTTCCAAAGAAACGCATTCCTTTTCTTTCAAAGCTTTTGTTAAGGTACAGATTGTCAAATACAAAAAAATAAGATTTCTTACTGTAAAAGCTTTTTAAAAGCTTATCCTTCAAAATTCAGGTAATTTTTCTTCTACAGTAACAATCAACTTTTTTTAAATATTCATCCGATATTTAGTATTTTCTGCCCACTCTTATGATGGTATCTGTAAAAAATAACTGAACAAATACCTACTTGCACTTAAGTGCGAAATGCTTTCTCCTGATCACTTATTCTGTCTGTTCGATAACGTCAACAAATTTTTTGCACAGGATAGATTTGTCGTACACTGTTTCAGCCAGTTTTCTTGCATTCTGTCCCATTTTCTTTACCAATTCAGGATTGTCTTTAAGATGAAGTACTTTTTGTACAAGCTCTTCCGGACGGTTTGGATTTACATAATATCCGCAATGGTATTTTTCGGCAATATCTTTCGTCCACCCTGCAGAGTTTACAATAATTGGTTTTCCTGCAGACAACGAATCGAAAAGTTTATTGGGAGAGTTGGTATACAAAATCGGGAGATCCAAAAAGGAAATCATAGAAACATCTGAAAAATTGACAATCTCAGATACGTCAGTCATAGGAAACTTTCCTAGAAATTTCACATTTTTAAGATTGTTTTTTTCTACTTCATCTATCAGATCTTTTTCGGTAGAACCTCCTCCTACAAAAAGAAATTCTATATCTTCCCTATCTTTTAATAATTTGGCGGATTCAACAATTGAATGAGCTCCATTTGCCAATCCCAGAGATCCAAAATGAACTATTTTGAAGGAGTCCTTTTTTAAACCAAGCTTTTCCATCAGTTGATCGTTTTTTCCTCTGGGCCAGAATTCATCCATTTTAGCCATATTAGGAATCATTGATGTTTTTTCTTTTGGAATATATTTTACGACTCCATCCTGCATACCCGGAGAAAGTGCAATAACACGGGAAGCATTTTTATAAATCGTTTTTTCCAGCAGACGGGTTGTTTTTATAGTCCATCTGTTTTTTATGGCTCCCATCTGTATTGGCACCTCCGGCCAAAGATCCCTTACTTCAAAAACAAAAGGTTTCTTTTTAAACCACTTTAATAAAAGTGCCGGAATACCTATTGTAAGAGGCGTTGATGTAGCAATTACCAAATCGATATCTTTCTGTTTCAATCCCAGCACCGATGATTTGTACATAAATTTCAGGAAAGCCTTTAATCTTCGGGAAACACTCATATTCTGGTCGTAGTCTTCTTTTATATAAACGACTTCAATACCATCAATTTGTACAACTTTAATATCCTCTGAAAATTTGGATGATGAGGTGAGCATAGTAACTTTATGCCCGTTTTTAATAAGTTCCTGTGCCAGCCAATATGATCTTGTTCCTCCGGGTTCCTGAGGAGTTACGAAATATTGGTGTATGTATAATATATTCATTATTTTTTTTCTGTATATAATTGTTGGTATACTTCAGCTATTCTCTTCCAGTCATGATTTTCTAACAATTGTTCAATATCAAAACTATAATGATTTTGTTTTTGGATTAAACGTTCAAGCGCCCGTTCGATCGCAGAAACAGAAGTGTCTTCTACTTTTTCCCCGATAGAATCGTCATAAAAACCGTCGATCCCTTCATTTTGCGTGTACATTACCGGTAAGCCCTGCAGAAGCGCTTCTATATAGACCAAACCAAAGGTTTCTGCTTTGGAAGGCATAGTAAAAAAGTCACTTCGTTCGTAATAGGATTTTAGAACAGGCAGACTGTCTACTTTTCCTACAAACTCAAAGGAATGATCGTTTTTAATGGAATCCAGAATCCTTTTTTCGTCATTTCCTCCTCCTCCAATCAGTGTTAATTTTATTCTGTTCTGAATTTTGTGATTGTGATTCTTAACAGCATTAACAAGGTTAAAGACATTTTTTCCCTTATCAAATTTCCCAACATACAGCAGCTGAACGCTTTTTTTATCCTCAGCAATTTTCCTCTCCGCAACCTTTGATTCTATCCAGTAAGGATCTACACCATTTGGGATCACCATTACTTTTTGCTGTACATCATTCATAATATGAGACAGACGGGGATCTTCCAGCATTCTTTTTTTATAGACAGCCGAAATCGTTATGATCTTATTGGCATTCTGAAGTATTTTTTTTCCGTAACCTCTTTCGTGCAGAAAATACTTCAAAAACAGGTTAAGATCTGTATTGCGCACTGCTACTATGTATGGAATATTATATTTTTTATGAAGCTCATAAGCCACTCCACCATCGCTGTACCATGTGTGAGCATGAATAAATCTGACGGTCCTGAGGTCTATTTTTGCTTCAATGTCTTGTACTATTTTTTTAATTTTTTTCTGATACAAAACCCGATCTGCATATTTTGATAAAATATGACTGTAGATAATCTGAGAGCCAGTATTTTCAAAATCTATTTTATTTTTCCCTATTCTGGAGGCCTCCCGAACGGGATTATAAACAATCTGCCCTGCCCCGTTATTATCCAGCTCCCTCACTAAATTTTTATAAACTGTAGATCCTGAGTAATCGTTTGTAATGTGAAGTATCATTATGGATAGATTGAATTAAACTGCAGTTCTAAAGAAGAATTGCTAATTTTATTACTGTAATTTGAAAGGTTTTTTTCAACTAAAGGGTATAAACTTGTATCAAAATAAATAAGCTTCATCCAGCCATCAGATATTTTCCATCCTGTATTCTGGACACTTGGATCTGTAGTACCGTCTACATTATCGGCAATACTGTTTCCTTTCAGAATCTTAAGCTTCAGGGTATTGCAGAGGTAGCTGAAATTAAAGTCAGCCCAATTGGCATTTCCCAATTCTTTTGCTTTTATTAAATATAATACGACATGATTTCCATGTGATACATCCTGTACAACAGGCTTATAATTTTTAATTTTCTGTAAAGCCTTACAAAAAGCATCCGGATAGGTACTGTTCCATGTATAATACAAAATGCTACCTGTGCTTTTGTTTAAAACCAATGCTTTTTTCAGCTGCTGATCAAACTGATTAACAAATGTAGCATATGAACTTTTATCAGATTCATCATACTTCATCAGATATAGCGCCACAACTGCCCAGTTTGCTCCTGTATGAAGCCTCTGATGAAACAATAAAGAATAATCTCCATATTGGCTAAAGCTTCTGGCTTTCCATTTATCGAAGGAGTATTTTAAACCGCTTTCTATCGCCGGCTGATAATTTGTATACAGTTTATTTTTGCTTAAAATATCCAAAAACTCCCCGATATATCGGAAAAAGTATCCTTCTGAAATTAAATGTTCCTGGCCGTTCGCTTTTGCATTCTGATTGCCTTTTCTTACATTCATCACCCAGCCGTTTTTCTGGTATGAGGTATTTGAATTGGTATCAATCAGAATTGGTTTTATGACAGAAATATTAGTATCAATATATTTTTTATCTTTTGTTTTAAGATACATATTGTTATTGGCATTGATAAAATATCCCAATGCCATGAAATCGTAAGTATTTTTACTGACCGATGACAATTCCATTTTCTGCAGACCATAACTTTTGGATGCCTGCATATCTGCATTATATCTGCTTACTCTGTTTTGCTGAGCAAACGAAAAGCTAAATAATAATACCGCACTAAGCTTTATAAAATTACCTAAATATTTCATAATTATCAATATTATAATTTTGAATCAGATTCTGTAACTGCTTATCATTACCTCCATCCGCAACATTTTCCTGACTTAACTTAAAGAGCGAATTCTTATTTTCAATGGGAATTAAGTTTGAAAAATAACCGGATTTCACGGTCTTTGTCTTATTCAACTGAGCCATCATATTCAACCAGACATCGTCCGCCATAAAACATAAGCTGACAAACGCATCTTTATTCAGAACTTCTCCACTAAAAAAGTTACTCTTATATAAAGTCCCTCCCCCACTTGTGTGAAATAGATCAAATGTCGGTCCACAATTTCCGAAGACTTTTTTCCATTTAGAATATTTGCTTATTGTATTATCATCATTTCTCACGATTTTATGCGCCCTATGACAACAAATTGTATCAGGAAATTTTTCGTGCAAATCCATTAAATCTTTAATGATATTGGACGGATAAAAAATATCATCATCTATTGTTATGATCACATCATTTTGATATTCCTTAAAGGCATAGTAATATTTTTTATGAGACCTTAAATCTTCCTCTACAAATTTTATTTCCAATTGCTTCTTATTGTAGTAACCCATCAGATTATCCGGTAGATCTTTTAACTCATTCGGAAACTGATCTTTTGCCAAATACAATACAATTTTATTGGGAAGCAGAGTTTGTCGTAACATGCATTCTATAACCATCCATAATTTGGATATCCTTCCCGGAAATGTTGTGAGTGATACGATAATATTTTCCTTATCACCTAATTGCAACCTTGAATCTTTTTTTGTAAGATTAAGATATAATGGTAATGTCAGATTGCTTAGTTTTCTAATAATAAACCGAAATAATGATTCGATCTTATTTTCTTTAGATCTTAATGAAGAATAAACCCTATCTAAAAAATCAATTATCATTTTATACTTTTATTTTTGATCATGCTACTTTGTTTAGCAACAACATTATTAACACCTAACCCAATAAAAAATAACAACAAATACATATTCAAATTTGCTAATCCTTTAAAATTTAAAACAATAATCCAAGATAATACGATTAAACAAAATGCTTTGAAGATCCACGAAGGGCTTTTTTTTGACAGTAAATAACATAAGTATGCCTGATACATCATATAGAGTACAGTAAAGATTATTCCAAAATAGAAAATCATTCGAACATATCCTATATCTGATCCCATATAATATGAACCATTTGGGTTTTGCATCCGTCCATCTCCAATGACCCATGTTTTTAATGTCTTGGGAAATTTATACATACTTATAGACCCTTCAGTTGAAGAACTTGTAAGTTCTCCACTTTTTTGATAATTAATAAATAATTCAAAAACAAAATTAAAAACCCTGTCAATACGTTCCTGATTTCCTATTGAAATCATTATTGAATATAGTAACATTGTTAATACTAAAATTGATGGGATCACCTTATATATAAGTCTAAGGGTATTTCGGGGATCAATCAAAAGGTATAAAACTAATCCCAAGCAAATAGCAACGAAAAATGTTCTTCCTGTCATCAATCCAGCAATTATGATTAACACAAAGGATATTATATAAATTGTTTTTCTTTTGTACAAATCAGTTTTTAAATAGGGAAGAATAATAGCTATGAAAAAAGCAACAGCATATTTTATTACACCAGTAAAAAAAGCACTTCCAACACCTATTAATCTTTTTTCAACCTGTCCTAATCTACTTGTTAAACCCTGACTTGCATTTTGAGATAACAAAGAAGTATAGGCGTCAAATATAGATGGCACGAAAAAGAAAACCAAAGAAATAATAGCCTGTAACGCTGCGACGATAACAATTGAATCTAATAGATTGTTAACAATTTTATTCTTATTAATTTTATATAAAATATAAATGATAAGATAAGCTGGAAAAAAATACAAAAAGATGTCAAAGTGATCTTTAAAATAGTAAAGATCAAGTGAACTATAGTTCCAGTTCTGAACAATTAGTATTACAATTAAAATTAATAATGAAGCAAAATAAAATGAACTGAGATTTTTAATCTTAAAAACTAATTTTCTGTATGGAATATCCATGAAAATAAACCCTAACCCCAATATTTGAATAATTCTATCTGTTGGGATAGGGAAAAATTTCATATATATAGGATATATATAGCAAAATAATAATATATATAAGAAAATTTTATACTTCATTTATTTTACTGTATAATTTTTGGATTTTTTCTAATATGATTTAAGACTATAGTTTTCTTAAGTGAATTAGGTATTCCATTATTAAAAAAATCTTGTGTTAAAAAATAAAACAGACTGGAAACACTATAATTATCTAATGACAGATAATAACAAATTATAAAATTTGTAAGTTGATTTCTAAATAATAATTCACTTCTATCCTGAAAAACCTTTAATTCTTTGATTTCGTTAATTGTTATTTTAGAGGGAATTTTATAATTTCCTTTAGTATTTTTATTAATAAAAAACTCTATATGATCTTTTATTATTCTACTTTTATTTGTTCTCTGTAATTGCTTTTTATTACTAGTAATTTGATTATCTGTTATTCTATATTTTAATAATATATCTTCAAGATTACCAATCTTTCCTATCTTAATAATAGTATTCCACAACGCATAATCCTGAGTCACTAAAAAGTCCTCATTATAGCGCACCCCCATTTCAAAAAAGACCTCTCGCCGAATGATAGCAGTAGGATGTGGTAATGGAGGATAGAGTGGACTGGGAATAACAAATTTTTCCAAAATTTTTATCGAATCCGTCTCTATTTTTAGGAGCTCACTTGTATTACCAAATTTTTCTATACTACCGCCTGAAGCTAAAATGTCTTGATTTGAGTTCATAAAGGCTATCTGCTTTTCAAACCTATCTTTAAAAGAAATATCATCAGCATCCATTCTGATAATATATTGCCCCTTAGACATGCTGATCGCTTTATTTAGTGACTTTGTTAAACCTATATTGGATTCATTAATGATGAAAATAACTCTGTTATCACTTTCACAAACTGAATGTATATATTCTTTTAATTCAATATTATCCGGTTTATCTAATACTATTAAAAACTCAAAGTCTTTAAAAGTCTGATGAATAATGGATTCGATTGATTCCTTAACCCAATCAATCTTTTCATTATAAACAGACATTATTACACTTGCACTAACCATACTATTTTTTTTCAATCTTTTTTGCAGGTACCCCTGCTACTATAGAATTCTCTTCTACATCAGTAAGAACTAACGAACCCGCACCGATGATGGCATTGTTTCCAATTGTCACATTACCTATTATTATACTATTAGGATATATTGTTACATTATCACCTAAGGTTGGATATTTACTGGTCTTATAGTTTGCCGTATCTTTAGATCCAATGGTAACATTTTGATATATTGTACAATTATTTCCTAAAACAACTTTCTGGCCTATCACAATTCCTATTGGATGAGGAAAGTTTGTTTTCTGTTTTTTTATATATTTAAGACCTACTGTAATGTGATTGTTAACAAAAATTCTTACATTATTAAGGCAAAATATACTGTAAAATAAGTTGTACACATATTGGTACAGTTTTATTAAATTTCTATATAACTTCTTCATATTAAATCAGTTTTTCTTTTTTACAGATAATATATCTATAGAAAGTATCAACAAAAAACGATAATAAATAAACACCAACAAACACATATATGTTGAAGTCTACTTTTAGAATAGTTTTAAGTAATAAGTAAACTAGAATATATATGAAACTTGATATGATCATACTATAAAGTACATGTCTGTCGTATCCATAGACATTCAAACAATTTCTTCCTAACATTGTTCCGATGGAATATATAGGAACCATCACACTCATTAAAATCAAAACGGGATATGCATTTTTGATCTGGTTATTTGAAAGAAGATCAATAGCCATATTTCCAAAAGTTATATATAAAAGAGTCATCGCTATAGATATTACTGTAACGAATTTTAAAAGCTTTAAAAAGAATTTTTTATTTTTTTCCTTTGCTAGCTTTGGAAAAACCGTTTGACTAATTAAATCTATTACAGTATTTGCTATATTTAACAACTTTGAAATTAAATCAAATACAGCAACCTCATTAAAGCTAAGAACATTCTTAATTAAAATAAGATTTAAATTTGATTTCAAAGAATTAGAGCCAAGTGCCAATCCCATTATATAGGAACTTTTTATATGATAAATAGTCTCTCTAAATGAGGGCTTTATTAATCTTATTCCGTCTTTATAAAGAATATAAAGGGAACAAATAATTCCAACGAGTGAACCTGCCAAATTTATTATAGGAAAAAGTACATAGTCATTTTTTGATTTAATAAAAATAAAAATACAAATAAAGAAAATCACCCTGCTAACCAGAGTAATCATCGTTATATATTTCATTTTTTCAACTCCCTGAAAATAATATATTGGGAAAAAAACTTCAAATAATCCTAGCCATAATAAAGTATATAAAAATAAAGAAAAGTGCTGATGAATATCATTTATATATATACTCAGCAAATACAAAATTAAAAGCGAAATAACAAAAAATAAAACTTTAGCAAAGTAAGTAGCTGATATTATCTCTGATATTCTTAATAAGTTATCTCTATTTTGGGAAATTTCTCTGGTTGTTGTAATACTGAATCCAAAATTTACGAAAATAACAAAATATCCAACTACCGCCTGAGAATATATTAATAGTCCATAGTTACTTTGACCTAAGGTTTTCAATAAATAAGGGTAAGTAAAAAGCGGTAAAAACAATGTTACAATTTTGATAATTGATAAATAAGAAAAATTCTTTACCAATTTTTCGTTGTTTTTAATTATGCTGATTAGCTTATTCATTTGTATACTCACTAAACCATTCAACAAATTTTGAAACGCCTGTTTCTATAGGTACAATACATTTATATCCTAATTCATTCAACTCAGTAGTGTCTGCCCAGGTTCTTACAACGTCTCCCGCCTGCATTGGCATCATTTTTTTATTTGCTTGTAATCCTAAAGAATTTTCCATGCACTCAATAAAATATAATAATGATACAGGAGATCCATTTCCGATATTGAATAATTGATAAAAGTTACCTTTATCAGCAGGGTGGTTAAGAGTAACAATGATTCCCTCTACAATATCATCGATATAGGTAAAATCTCTGCTCATTTCGCCATTATTGAAAACCTTTATTTCTCTATTATTGGTCATAGCAGCAGCAAACAGCATGGGTGCCATATCTGGTCTTCCCCAAGGTCCATAAACTGTAAAAAATCGCAAACCGGAGGTTGGAATTTTATATAGGTGACTATAAGTATGTGCCATTAATTCATTTGCTTTTTTAGTTGCAGCATACAAACTCACTGGCTGATCCACCTGATCGATTTCACAAAACGGAATTTTATCATTTTCACCATATACGGATGAACTTGATGCATATACCAGATGTTTAATTTTGTAGTGTCGGCAGCATTCTAATACATTTACAAAACCTACCAAATTACTGTCAACATAAGCCATCGGGTTTTCTAAGCTGTATCTAACACCTGCCTGAGCAGCCAAATTAATTACAAAGTCAAAATTTTGTACTTTAAAAAGATTTGGCAAATTTTCTCTATCCTCTAAATTCAAACGTATAAAACTAAATTTTGAAAATGTAGAGGATTCAACTAAATTATTTTCCTTTTCGGCTTCAGATCGATGTATACCTAATTCTTTTAAACGATCATATTTCAGGTTTATATCATAATAATCATTGATATTATCCAGACCTACAACGACATATCCAAGATTTAAAAGTTTTTTACATAAATGAAAACCAATAAATCCAGCGCAACCTGTTATTAATATTTTTTCCATTAGTTATTTCCAAATAAATCTCTAGTATACACCTTACTTTGAACATCCGATAGTTCAGTAGTATTACGGTTAGATATAATTACATCACATTCTTCCTTAAATTTCGCTAAATCCTTTACCACTTTGGAACCGAAAAAATATTCTTCCTTAAGAGCCGGTTCAAACACTTCAACTTCCACACCTTTAGCTTTAATCCTTTTCATTACACCCTGTATGGCAGATGCTCTGAAGTTGTCTGAGCCTGCTTTCATGATCAGACGGTAAACGCCTACTTTCTTTGGTTTTTTAGCAAGTACAGAATCTGCTATAAAGTCTTTACGGGTTCTGTTTGCATCTACAATTGCCTGAATAATATTATTAGGAACAGCGTTATAATTTGCCAAAAGCTGTTTGGTATCTTTAGGCAGACAGTATCCTCCGTAGCCAAAAGACGGATTATTATAGTGTGAACCAATTCTTGGATCCAGACCAACACCTTCTACAATCTGGCGGGTATCCAGTTCATGGATCTGTGCATAGCTGTCTAATTCGTTAAAATAAGCCACACGCAATGCTAAGTAGGTATTTGAAAACAATTTAATTGCCTCCGCTTCTGTAGGATTTGTAAATAAAACCGGAATATCTTTTTTTATGGCACCTTCTTTCAGTAATTCTGCAAAAATTTTTGCGCGCTCACTCTGTTCCCCCACAATAATTCTGGAGGGATATAAATTATCATACAGGGCTTTGCCTTCTCTTAAAAATTCAGGAGAAAACACCACGTTATTTATATTTAGTCTGCTTTTTAAATCTACAGTATACCCCACCGGAACCGTGGATTTAATAATAATTACAGCTTCAGAATTATATTCGGCAATTTCATTTATTACCTTTTCAACACTGCTTGTGTCGAAGTAATTTGTTGTAGGATCATAATCTGTGGGCGTGGCAACAATAATATATTCAGCTTTATCATAAGCTTCCTTTTTATCTAAGGTAGCTTTAAAATTAAGCGGTTTTGTACTTAAAAAAGTACTGATCTCTTCATCCTCAATAGGCGATTTTTTAGAATTAAGCAATTCTACTCTTTCCTGAACAATATCTAAAGCTATAACTTCATTATGCTGGGCCAATAAGACGGCATTAGATAAACCTACATATCCTGTTCCTACTACTGCTATTTTCATTTTCTAATTTCTTTTTTATAAACGATTATCGTATTTCTCTAAAATTCCTTTAACATCATATACCACCCCATCTTCTTTTAAATATCTGGAAAGATCAATATTCAGGAATTCATCATGAGAAACTGTCAGAACAACTGCATCAAACTTCTCTTTGACATCTTCCATAGAATTTGTAGATTTAATGCCATATTCATGCATTACTTCTTCCGGGTTGGCCCACGGATCATACGTTGTCACATTGATAGAATAGTCTTCCAGTGCGGTAATAACATCTGCTGCTTTGGTGTTTCTTACATCCGGACAATTTTCCTTAAAGGTGATTCCAAGATTCAGCACTTTGGCATCAGTAATGTTGATTCTTTTCTTAATCATTGTTTTTACCACCTCGGAAGCAACAAACTGCCCCATAGAATCATTCAGTCTTCTTGCGGTAAGGATCAGTTCAGAATAATATCCTACATCCTGCGCTTTCTGAGCAAGATAGAAAGGATCTACCCCAATACAGTGTCCTCCTACCAATCCTGGCTTAAATTTCAGGAAATTCCATTTCGTTCCTGCGGCCTCCAAAACTGCATGAGTATCAATGTCCAAAAGATTAAATATTTTTGCAAGCTCATTCACAAAAGCAATATTAATATCACGCTGTGAATTTTCGATCACTTTTGATGCTTCAGCTACTTTGATGGTAGGTGCTAAATGGGTACCTGCTGCAATTACAGATTTATATAATTCGTCTACTTTTTTACCAATTTCCGGTGTGGAACCCGAAGTTACTTTTAAGATCTTCTCTACGGTACGCTCTTTATCTCCCGGGTTGATTCTTTCAGGAGAATATCCCGCAAAAAAATCTTCGTTAAATTTCAATCCCGAAACTTTTTCCAGCACAGGGATACACTCTTCTTCTGTAACACCGGGATAAACAGTAGATTCATAAATAACAATATCCCCTTTTTTCAGTACCTTTCCTACTGTTTCAGACGCTTTATATAAAGGTGTCAGATCCGGACGACTATGTTTGTCTACCGGTGTAGGAACAGTTACGATATAGATGTTTGCTTCTTTAATGTCTTCCAGATCAGATGAACAAAGCAATCCTTTTGATAAATCTGAAAATGGATTCTCCTTTACTAAAACCGGCTGCAGTACTTCATCTTCCACCTCCAAAGTAGAGTCTTTTCCGCTGTTAAGTTCTGCAATTCTGGCCTGATTAATATCAAAACCAACTACTGCGTATTTTGTTGCAAATAAACGGGCCAGAGGTAATCCTACATACCCCAGTCCGATTACCCCTATTTTATTCTGTATATTCATATTAAATGTGATGTTCTTACTTTATTTTAATGTTTATTTTGAAGATAATTTGATTTATTTATTAAAAAGCTTCTGCCACCAGTTTTTCTTCGTATCAGCTGTATATCCGTAACCATAGCCATAGTTGTAACCGTAGCCATATCCTCCTACATTTTTAGCAACATCATTAATGACGAAAGACATATTTTTTATTTTTGATTCTTTTACAAGTTTATTTGCAAATTCTATTAATATTCTTCTTGATACTCCTGACCTTAGAACATATAGAGAAGCATCGGCTGTATCTGAAATACTCAATGTATCTGAAACCAGCATCAGTGGAGCCGAATCGATCACAATATATTCGTAACGCGAGGACATCTCACTGATAAGCTTCTGATAACGACCATTAGAAAGAAGCTCCTGAGGATTTGGAGGGATAGATCCTGCATAAATTACATCACATTCAGGGTTGGTATCGGAAGTATGGATAAGATCTCCTATATCTGTTGTTTCATCATATAAATATTCCGTAAGCCCCGCATTCTTAACACGCTCATCATCATATCTCTGTATTTGCGGATTTCTAACATCTGAACCGATTAGTAATGATCTTCCATTTTTACTTCCCAATGTCAGAGCAAGGTTCACTGAAACCAATGTTTTTCCTTCTCCTTTTACTGAAGAAGTTACCAGTATAACTTTCGCCGAATCTTTCTTAGGAAGAATAAATTTAAGATTGGAAACCAATATTCTGAATGCTTCAGCCAATTCTGAGAAATCATTTTTCTGTACAAGATGAAGCTGATTATCTTTAAGAGCAGGAATATCGGCTAGCACGCCAAGTGACGAATTTTCTGAAACATCTGTACGGTTGTAGATTTTATCATCCCACATAAAGAAAAGATAAAATATTCCCGCAGGTACAAGCAATCCTAATATAAGTGCAGCCAAAAGAATTATAATCTTCTTTGGAGAGACCGGTGCATCAATCGTATAAGCAGGATTTACAATTTTAGCTTTCGGGACATTAACAGAAAGATTGATCGCGTTTTCTTCTCTTTTCTGTAAAAGGAAAAGGAAAAGCTGTTCTTTAAGATTCTGTTGACGTTCAATACCTCTGTAAACTTTCGACTGTCCGGGAACTTTTTCAATCATTCCGTTACTGGCAGAAATCTGGCTGTTTATCTGTGCAATAGATGCTTGAATTGTAGCCTTTTGCTGACTTATATTATCTCTTACAATTTCTTTCAATGAAGAAATCTCTTTATTCATTTCTATCACAGCAGGGTTTTCATTGGTCGCCTGCTTCAGAGTTTTATTCCGAGTGATAACAAGATTATTATATTGTGAAATTGCCTGTTCCAAAGAAGGGTTTAACCCTAAATTAGAAGGCATAAGCTGATTAGCGCCCTTTGAAGCTTCAGATTGAAGAGAGTTAAGGAGATCCAGCTGTGTTTGCTGCTGAAGAAGTTGTTTTGTGTTGTCAGTCGTATTTTGAAGTGCCAACTGTGCCTGAGCCTGCAAGTCTACAATTCGGTTACGGTTCTGGAAATCTTCTTTCTGATTTTCAACTCCGGAAAGATCACGTGAGATCACTTCTAATCGTTTATCAATAAACTCCTGAGTATTTTGAGCTTGTAAGTTTTTATCTCTTAGCCCATCCAGATTATACTGTTTGGTTACTTCATTAAGAATAGCTTCTGATTTTTCAGGAACAGTTCCTATGATGCTAATGTCCATAAGCATCGCTTTCTGATCCGGAAGATCAACCTGAATCTTTTTTTCCAAAGATTTTACCTTCTCTAGAGGATTCCAGAACACAATTTTATATTTATCTTTAAAGGTAAGACCTGGGACCTTTTGGAGAACTACAGTTCCAAAATCAAGATCCAGATTTTTATTAAAACTGCCTTTTACTGTTTTCCTATCTACATTCTCTAAAACGAAATCATTGCCATTGACTTCTTTCACAAGATACTCGGATGAAACAAATTTCTTGATATCATTTTTATAAGATAAAATTTGGGCTTCGATAGGGACTTTTGTGAATAATTCAGAATCCCTTATTTCACCAGAATTATAATATTGTACGTTGAGATTAAGGTTTTCAACAACCTTCATCAGAATAGGTCTGGAACTTACTACAGCAACCTCACTTTTAAGCTCATCTGCATTTCCCAAACCAAGGCCAAGATTGTCAAGATCAATCAAGGCACCACTTAGATCAGATTGTTTTTTATCAAATTTTAGAGTTGTTGTAGACTGATACTGAGGTATAGCATATCGAAGATATACAAAAGCTACGATAACAAATAATAATACAGATGCTATAAACCAAGGCCATTTGCCTAAATACTTTCCAATGATCTTTCTCAGATCTAAAGACTCTTCACTTTCCTGAAATTCTATTTGCTGCATATTTTATTTACGAGTTAAAGCAATAATAAGTGTACCAGCTGTCAGTAAAGCACCAATAATCTGGAATGTAAGGGCTCTGTTCGGATTTGAGTTAGCCTGAACCTGTTTGTTTTTGTCAGGCTGTACATACAATATGTCGTTCTGCCTCATATAATAGTATGGTGAATTTACAATATCTGATCTAGTAAGGTCAACATTGACAACTTGATCTGATCCATCATCACCAGATCGGATTAATTTAACATTAGTACGGTCTCCAAAATCTGTCATATCACCCGCAAGACCAAGAGCCTGGAAAATGTTGATCTTTTGAGAAACACTTTCTTTCTGTCCAGGATTCTTTACTTCCCCTAAGATGCTTACATTAAAATTTTTCAGGGTAATCGTAACCAAAGGGTCTGTGAGGTACCTTTTCAGCCTGGTTTCCAGGTCCTGTTTAAGCTGTATTTGTGACATTCCTTTTGCAAAAACATTTCCCAAAACCGGAAAGTTGATATATCCTTCCTCATTCACGAGATATTCGCTTGGCTGTACATATTGATTAACTCCGGTACTGCTCACACTTCCAACTTTATTGACAGTATTAAGATTGAAGGGTTTTACCGCAATTTCATCCAGTGCAGATACAAGAATCAGGAGAACATCTCCTTCCTGAATATGCAATCCCTGAAATTTAGCTTTTGCAACCTCTTCTTCCATATTATGTTTTGACATATAAACCATATTCTGCTTAGGTCGGCACGATAGCAAAATAACCGATAACAGTGTTATATATGTAATAATCTTTTTATTCATATGTTATTTATTCTAAGTCTACTTGTGTTATTATTTTAAATCTATCTCTATTAATTTAAGATACTTACTGTAAGAAAGCCATCCCCATATAATTCACTACATATATTAGTAAATTTAGTGATCTGAAGCCTTTTATAATCTGTATATTTAAATTAATTCTTTCTCTAGCAATTTTCATTCCGTTTGGAATTAAAATAGCAAAATTATTATTTTATATTAATTTTTCATGTATTTTATTCTTTAATTCCATTCACACACTTCATATTAAGATACGCTGTCAAGTATTTCAAACTCCGAATTATTGCTTATAAATTCGGGAACAATAATTTTTAATATTCTCACAATCTGTAAGCTATCTTTATTCATTGCTGCCAGGATTATTTGTTTGCTCAAATTCTCTATATCTTCAAACTCCATTAATGGATCTCTGGATATCATAATTTTCTCATGGTGCGTAGGAATTGTTGTAGCATTATCTGTTAAAAGTTCTTCATACAACTTTTCACCAGGTCTTAAACCAATAAAATCAATTTTAATATCAATACCCGGAGTATATCCTGATAATTTTATCATTCTTTCTGCCAAATCCATGATTTTAACAGGTTTCCCCATATCAAAAACATAAATTTCACCCCCCTGCCCCATTGTTCCTGCCTGAAGTACCAATTCGCATGCCTCTGGAATAGTCATAAAATAACGAATGATATCGGGATGAGTAATCGTTACCGGACCTCCTTTTTCAATTTGTTTTTTGAAGTGCGGGATGACAGAACCATTGGAACCTAATACATTTCCAAAACGTGTGGTAATAAATTTTGTTGTATTACCTGAAGAATTTTGTAAAGACTGTACAAAAAGTTCAGCTGCTCTTTTTGATGCTCCCATCACGTTGGTAGGATTCACAGCTTTATCCGTAGATACCATCACAAAACGATTAACACAATATTTTTTTGATAAGAGCGCTACATTCTTAGTTCCTCCGATATTTACAAAAATAGCTTCATGAGGATTATCTTCTATTAAAGGCACATGTTTGTATGCGGCTGCATGATACACTATTGAAAACTGATAATCATCAAACAATTTTTCCATTCTGGAATAGTTTGAAATATCTGCCAATATAAATTTGAACCCTTGATTGGGAAATTTTTCCAATAATTCAAGCTGCAGCTCATATAAAGGAGATTCAGCCTGATCTACCACTACAATAAGTGATGAATTTAGTTGAGCAACCTGTTTTACAATTTCGCTACCTATAGATCCGGCTCCTCCGGTTACCAGAATATTTTTATTAATATGATAACATTTTACCTCATCATTCTCTATTCTGATTGTCGGACGATTCAGTAAATCTTCAATCTGAAGAGGATGAATGTCTCCCACCTTATGATCATCTTTTATGATATTGGTTACCGGTGCTTTTAATACTTTCAATCCTTTATCCAAAGCAAAGCTCGTCCATTCTTCTATTTCCAGCTTTGTCATCATATCTTTGATCAAAACCGCATCAAATTGTTCTTTCAGATTATCACTCCTAAGAAATTGCGCTTTATTATAAATTTTATAACCAAGCAACATTGCTTTTTTTGAATCTGATCTTGCACTAAGAAATCCTGCAAGCTGATAAGGATGATCGGGATTATGAATGATAGCTTTTGCTAATGAAACAGAAGTATCCTCTACCCCTACAATAGCAATCCTTGCTTTGGATGGAGTATCCTTAGTATCTAAGACACCAAAAAGCTCTTTGGTTATCATTCTGAAAAAAAACATCAGAAAAATAGAAATAAAGAAAAATAAAAAAAGAACAGGGTATAAAAATATAGGGTTATCCAACATCAGTTCCGATATAAAATTCAAAACCAGCAAGACGCTAAGAGCACTGCCTGAAGACCATACAATTTTAAAAAAATCAAAAAAAGTAGAGTGTCTGATAATTCCTGCATACGTTTTGAACAAAACTATACACAGAATATTAATAAGGACGACTGAAAATATTTTTTCTTTTTGATACTTAATAAAGTTAAGCTTTACCTCTAGACTGCTCAAAAGAAAATATGAAACTAAAACTGAAAAGAAGACGACAGAAACATCAATAAGAAAAACCGACCATCTGGGTATATATCTTAACTCCCTGATTTTAAAAACATTCCCCATACACAAATAAACCTAAAGTATCTTTTCCATTAATTCAACAACCTGTGGTTTCTATTATCGAGCGAAGATAATAATTATAATTAATATTTTTAATCTTACATGTTATTTTTTATTTAAAATATAATTTGGAAATACTTCCGAAAACACATTCAAAACAAGGCATAAAATTGATTGATTTTTTTATTTTATTTATTATCAAAACTTTAAAGTTCATCATATAATCCATCCAAAAAACTAAATCTCCGGTAAAATAAAGCAAAATAACAAATGTTGTATTAGTGTTGTACCCCTTTATTTTTTTCAAATTTCCATATCCTGTAGATTTGCGGCACAATACAGAATGATTTAAAAAGATGAAAAAAAATGTTTTATTATTAGGTAGTATTTTAATTTCATTACCTCTATTTTCCCAGGTGGGAATCAATACTGCAACTCCTCAGGCCAGTTTAGATGTAACAGGAAAGCCCACTTCTACCAATGTACTGGACGGTATTATTGCACCGAGAATTACAGGAGCCCAGCTTAGAGCAAAGACCTATACAGCCAGCCAGGCAGGAGCAATGGTGTATGTTACAGCTGCTGATACAGCCCCAGCAGGCCAGACTGTTGATATTAAGAGCTCCGGTTATTATTATTTTGACGGCAGCCTGAATAAGTGGCAAAAGCTGAATGCAGGAAATATACCCGCCGGAGACCTTACGCCGGATGCTTTTATCGATGATCCTGTTAATACAATGGTAAAATTAGGGAATACGTCTTCCGGTGCAGGACGAGCAGCCAATACTGATTTTGTGATTAAAGACAATGGCTTGGTGGGAATCGGCATTTCATCTCCCGACAGCGGATTACATATAAAAGAAAGTTCTACAGCAGGAAGTAATCAGCTAAAAGTAGAATCTGTAAACAATTCTCCTTGGCTTGCATTAGAAAGAACCGGAACCAATAACTTATCTTCCGGAACGGAACTTGGAAAATTATCCTTTAATGGAAAGATTTCAGGAGCTGATTTTCCACTAGCAGGGATAAAAGCCGATTATTGGGGAAATGGAACAAGCAATTCTTCATCACTTACATTCTCTACCAGTGACCGGCCAGCTGTCGTAATTAATGAAAACGGGAATATGGGAATAGGGCGTTCTGATATCAATTACGCCATGTCTCCCAGCCAAAAGCTGGATGTAGACGGAAATGTAAGATTCAGAGGTGTTCCGGATGAAACAGGTGTAGCCGCTACAGAAAGAATTGTAGTGTTGAAAAGTGACGGAACAGCAAAAAAAGTTCCTGTGGAAGCTATGTTTCCTCCTGATAAATTCAGTTTAGATGATATATTCGTCAATAAGGCAGGAACTTCTGTACATTATGATTACAACTACCCTATTATAAGCTACTCAAATATAGATTTAGTTAATTTCAGCAGAACTATTACCATCCCTCCCAATACTGTTGGCAGAGTCATTTTGAACTACTCTATTCCCGCTGGTACTCATGATTTAAATTGCGCAAATCCGGATAGGCTCTCTTACATCGGGGTTACATTTTACAAAGATGGTGTAGAACAGCAGGAAGGCTCCAGAAAGATATCCCTAAAAGGATTAGCTTCATCTTCAAGAATGGGAACTATCAATGGTAATTTTTCAGAAGACATCACTAATAATACCTCTTCTGATATGACCGTGACCTACAGGTTAGCAGGATATGCAGAAGGGAGTGGAGCGGGAACCTGTATGATTGTTTACAATATGTGGGACGGAGGAAACCAGCCGAATTACAATTGGGGACGGGGAACCATGACCATTCAATTGTTTAAAAAATCTTTATAGGTAAATACCATAAATGATATATTTGATAAAAAGGTTACAGAATCCGGAATAGCAATGTTCCGGATTTTATAATATAATATCCCTGTCATTGCAGTCAAAGCTGCTTTGGAAAAGGATTAAGAATATATTTTCCGATCTGCATTTTTTAGCCTTTTATCTAAAAAAACTTGTTTATGCATTCTTAGAAAATGATTTTGGGTTTCTATCAGAAAGATATGCTGTATGCCTTATTCAATAAAAATACAGCACAGACTTTGTTATTCTGAAAGACTCTACACATCTGCAGATAATATTTCCACAGGAATAACGTAAATAAGCTAAGCCCTATTGATATTAAGAACCAAGCCCACACAGAATAAGCACAATTGAATCTTCATTAACAAATAAAAAAGCCTGTAAAAAATTACAGGCTTTACTTATTGCGATCCGGACGGGACTCGAACCCGCGACCTCCGCCGTGACAGGGCGGCATTCTAACCAGCTGAACTACCGGATCAATTTTTTTAAAGTAAATTGAGAAAAACTTCTGCGATCCGGACGGGACTCGAACCCGCGACCTCCGCCGTGACAGGGCGGCATTCTAACCAGCTGAACTACCGGATCATTATTTTAAAGAACGTCGTTTCTTTTTCGTGGTTGCAAAATTACAACTTTTTTTGTTATCTGCAAATTATTTTAAAAAAAATGCCTTCCAATACTGGAAGGCGTTCATTATCAAACTTATTTTTTTTTATAAGTGAGCGCTTAATTTTTCAGCGATTACCTCTTTTGGAGCTACACCTACTAATTTATCTACTACTTCTCCATTCTTAAAAATAAGAACGGTAGGGATATTTCTGATACCATACTGCATAGAAATCTCCTGGTTGTTGTCTACATCTACTTTTCCAACTACTGCTTTACCTTCAAAATCTGATGCTACTTCCTCGATGATTGGTCCTAAAGTTCTGCAAGGTCCACACCATACTGCCCAGAAGTCTACTAATACCGGTTTGTCTGATTTTAAAACCGTATCCTGAAATGAGCTGTCTGTAATTTCTAAAGCCATTTTTGTTTCTTTTATTTTAATTAATATTATTTTCTTTTAATCCTTTATTTGGATATTCAAAATTACGCTTTTTAAAGCATAAGACTATCTATGCTCAACATTAGTTTTTTCTATAGTGTAGTCGCTTGAAATTTCCTTTAGTGCATTGACCAGTGTATCGATCTCTGCCTTTGTTGTCATATGGCTGAACGAGATACGTAATGGAGTACAATGATCCATTTCGTCCTCAGAAAGCACCATCATCATAACCATCGAAGGTTTTGATGCTCCGGATGAGCATGCACTTCCCTGAGAAATTGCAATACCTTTCATATCCAGTTGAAGTCCTATCAATGGGTTCTTGTAAGGTAATAATGCACTTAAAACTGTATAAAGGCTGTTTTCCTTTTCAGCACTTCTTCCGTTGAATTTAATTCCTTCAATTTCGGCAGAAAGTCTTTCAATTGCGTAATTTTTAATGTCCTGCATATGGTTGGTATATTCCTCCATATGATTCAGAGAAAGTTCTAATGCTTTACCTAATCCTACGATTCCGCAAACATTTTCTGTTCCCGCTCTAAGGCTTCTTTCCTGAGGTCCTCCGGTAATAATTCCTTTTAAGCCTGTTGCTTTTCTGATAAATGCAAATCCAGCTCCTTTTGGTCCATGAAATTTATGGGCACTGCACGATGCAAAATCCACAGGGATATCGGAGAAATCAAGGTTCATATGAGCCATTGTCTGTACGGTATCTGAGTGGAACAGCGCATGATGCTCTTTGCACAGTTGGGCAACCTGTTTAAGGTTAATGATATTTCCTATTTCATTATTGGCGTGCATTAAGCTTACCAATGTTTTTTTATCTGAAGCTTTTAAAAGTTCTTCTAATTTAGCAAGATCAATATCTCCTTTTTCATTGGGGCGGATATAGTTTACTTCCACTCCTTTTCTGCTTTTCATATCCAGAATACTTTCAGAAACGCATTTATGTTCCAGGGGGGAGCTTATGATTCTTTCTACTCCCAGGTGTTCTACCGAGGATTTGATGATCATGTTGTTTGATTCGGTACCACAGGAAGTGAAAATGATTTCAGCAGGAGTTACATGAAGATAGTCTGCAACCTGTCTTCTTACATTTTCAATAAGGATCTTTGCTTCCTGACCAAAACTGTGTGTTGAAGACGGGTTTCCGAAATTCATTTTCATAGTGCCAACCATAGCATCTATAACTTCTTCTGCAAGCGGAGTGGTTGCGGCATTATCTAAATATACTTTATCCATTATTATTTTGAATATTTTAATTCTACAGAGGTAAATTTGTAATCTGTGGGAACAGTAAATATAAACCAAGGACTAGAGATCACCTGAATTTCCATGCCACCGGAAGGTTCTCCGGCCGGAACTTCTACATATAAAATCTGATTTTTCACAGATATACTTTTGATCTCTTCAATTTTATGACTCCCTGATCTGAAGCTTCCCAAATTGTATAAAACAACTTTTTTATTTTTCGGAAATTTCGGGTAGCTGATGTAAGATTCCTTCCCCACTTCTGCGATACCAAAACTTCCTCTGATAATGTTGCGAAAATCCTTTTCGTCTTTAATGATCTTAAAGCCGGGACTATCGGTTCCGCCCTGATTTTCAGAAACCAGGAGTTCCGTATTTCCCTGCACAGCAGAAGACTTCTGAGATGAAGTGCCTGCACAGCTCATAAAGATTGCTGCACATGCAATTAACAGGCTTTTCATTTTTTACAATTTTATCTCCCAAAATTAGTGAAAAAATTGGTAATGTCCCTCATTTGCCCATTTCAACATTGGCCGATCTCCTGAAGTGTCACCAAATGCAATAATTTTATCGTACTTAGAATCGTTGATTTCTTCTTTAATTCGCACCAGTTTTTCTTTTCCATTGCAGTTTTTCCCTACAAAATTTCCTGTGAAAACCCCGTTTTTAAACTCTGCCCGCGTAGAAACAAGCTCCATTTTCAGTTCTTCAGCAAAAGGCTTCACCCAGATATCTAATGATGCGGTTACCAATAAACTCTGTGTATTATTCCTATCGATATTTTTTATAAAGTCTAATGCATTTTCCCTCACTATTTTAGGATAATGCTGTTCAAAAAACTGTTTAGACTTCTGTTCAATTTTTTCCTGGGTCTGGCCTCTTAAAATAGAACCTATAAAGCTTTTTTTTACTTTTTCTGTTTCAGCCAGTTTCAGCTTCAGCAGAATAAAAAGAGGTACATGTCTTAAAAATTGTATATGATATTTTGTAGAATCATAGAATTTAAGATACATAAACATGGTATCTTTATACGTGAGGGTTCCGTCAAAATCAAAACAATACAATTTTTTCATTTTTTAAAGCTTTAATTTTTTGAATATAAATTCAGGGATATTCCTGATAATCATCATAATAATACTCCAAACAGGCAAAACATATGCCACATTCCTTTGCTTTTTGAAGGCTTTGTAAATACAGGAAGCGGCCTGTTTCGGAGTGGCTGTCAGTTTTGGATTTAAAGGCAGACCTTCCGTCATCTTGGTTTCCATAAATCCGGGTTTTATGGTAAGAACATGTACTTTTTTATCAAAAAGATAGTTTCTCAAACCACTCAGATAAGCCGTAAAAGCTGCTTTTGCACTTCCATAGATAAAATTACTCTGTCTTCCCCGATCTCCAGCCACTGATGAAAGCCCGATTATTGTTCCTGATCTTCTGCTTTCAAATTTTTGAGCAAAATAATTCATCACAGGAACCAGCTTTGAATAATTGATATCAATAATACGCTCGGTATTTCTGTTATCATACAATCCTTCTTCAGTTCCTTCTCCCAAATATCCTACGGCACAAAATAATACATTTGAATTGATATTATCAAATCTGTTGTAATCAATTTCTTTCGTCAGATCAAGTTCCACGACTTCCGCCTGCTGCAGAAACTTAACATCAATATGTCTTGCAAAACGCTCTGTAGTTTCTTTATTTGAGGTAAAAAGATAAATTTTTTCAAACTTTTCTCCTTCCTGAAGTGCTTTTTCCACAAAAGCCTGTGCCACTTCAGATGTACTTCCCAGAACTATCATTATGAATTATTATTTATGATTCTTTTGTGCTGTAAAGACACAAATTTAGGATTTTGAATATTTTTCAGGTAACTGGTAAGTGACGACCTGCTCATGCTGTCTTTGGTAAGATAAATTCTTCCTCCGAACTCCTGAACAATAGCATCCAGCTGATCTACCAGTTTTTTCAGTTTTGAATTAACTTTAAAATCCAAAGCCAGTGTATACCCTTCCACAGGGAATGAATTGTAAGCCTGAGGATTGTTTTTTCCAAAAAGTTTTAAAACCGCTAAGAATGATCCGTTACCACTTTTGGCAATTGTTTCAAGGATTCTTTTCATCCCTTCCTTTCCGGTTTCTTTAGGAATTACCATCTGATACTGTATAAAACCTGACTTTCCATAAATTTTATTCCAATCTGTGATAGCATCCAGAGGATAGAAAAACGTCTCATAATCGATAAAGTTTTTCACTTCCTTTTTAGTTTGCTTTTTATAATATAACCAATTGAATATTTTTACAGTAAGAGCATTCAGTACAAATCCTGGAAAATAAAACGGAACGGCAGGAGAAAATTTCTTCTTTAATCTTAAAGGTGTTTTTGAAAAACTCTGGGGAAGTTCATGCTGGAAAGCGTGTTCTCCTCTCATAAGAATACTTCTCCCGATATTTTTTCCTTTCTGAAGACAATCAATCCAGGCAACGGTGTAGGTCCAGTTTTCACTTTCATCGAACAATTTGAATATCTCATCCAGATTTTCAGCTTTTATACTCTCCTGACGGATGTATGCGGATTCTATATTTTTAAGTTTAAATTTCGCTGTAAGGATAATGCCTGTAAGTCCCATTCCACCAATAGTAGCCCAGAACTTTTCTGCATTTTCCTCTCTGGAACAGGTAATAATTTCCCCTTTCTCAGTCATTAGCTTAAACTCGATCACATATTCTGAAAAACATCCTTCTGCATGATGGTTTTTTCCATGAACATCAGAAGCGATAGCACCTCCTACTGATACAAATTTTGTCCCGGGCGTAACGTATAGAAAATATCCCTGCGGAACTGCAATTTCCAGTACATCTGAAAGCAATACTCCGGATTCACATTCTATTATCCCATTTAAACGGTCAAAATTGATGAATTTATTTAATTTTTTTGTTGAAAATATAGATTCTCCTAACGAAGCATCTCCATAGCATCTTCCGTTTCCTCTTGCAATAACTTCGTTGTGATTGAGTACAAATTCCTTTATTTTTCTGAAACTGTCCTCAGATCTCATTTCCTTCTCTACTATTGGGAAATTTCCCCAGTTTGTAACTTTCTGTATGAAATTCGGTTTCATTTCTTAAAATAAATTTGGATTAAAAATGTAACTACCCAAAGCAATAAAGTAACCTGTATATAACGGTCTCTGTAAACAATTTTTGTAGGAGATTCCGTTCTGTTATAAACAAGGGTCTGCTGCAGATATCTTAACAACGCGAATACAACAAAAATCACGGTATAAAAAACTCTTTCGTGAAATCTTTCCTGAACTTCAGGGGATAGGGTAAACATCAGGTAGCAGACAATAGCCAGCGTAATAGAAATGGATAAAGCAATATCTGCAAACTGAACGTTATATCCATCCAATGCTTTTCTGGTTTTTCCAGAAACCTGGGCATTGATAAGCTCGCCTCTTCTTTTTCCTATTGCCAGTACCAAAGCCAATACAAATGTCAGCAGAATTGCCCATTGTGAGATACTGATTCCGGTAATATATCCTCCAGCCAGTACACGTAATACAAATCCTATGGCAATAATAAAGATATCAATGATAGGAACATGCTTCAGCCTGAAAGTATAGGCAAGATTCATAACCACATAAAACCCTATGATAATTGCAAATTTCCAAAGAAATTCATGGAAATAAAGTTGAGTAAAAAATACAAGACCAATATCTGCAATGATAAGACCTATAAGAATTCCTATCGCTTTTGATTTTGAAATAGCTCCACTCGCCAGAGGTCTTCTTCTCTTTTCAGGGTGTTTTCTGTCTGCTTCAATATCATTATAATCATTCAGGATATAGACCACACTTGCTGCAAGTGAAAATATAACAAATGCAAAAATGCTTTTGAGAAGCAGATCTATATTAGTAATATTACCTGAAAAGAATAGAGGGACAAATACAAAAAGGTTTTTCACCCATTGCTCCACACGGAGCAGTTTTAAATATTTCTTCATTTATGTTATTTCAAATACAAAAATAATAAATTCAAAATTTCTAGCATAAAAATACAAAAAAAACCGCCGGGGCGGTCTTTTACGAAAATATTTATATATTAAATTAACTATTGGCCTTGTTTGGCGTCGTTAATCATTTTTTCATTGGCAGTAATTGCAAACTCTACTCTTCTGTTTTTAGCTCTTCCTTCTTCAGTATCATTGCTAGCTACAGGCATTGCTTCTCCTTCACCTTTTGTAAACATTCTGTTTGATGCAATTCCTTTTCCTGATAAATAGGCTTTCACAGCATCAGCTCTTCTCTGAGAAAGTTTAAGGTTGTAAGCATCTGCACCTTTGCTGTCTGTGTGACCATAGATATTGATGTTTGTATCCGGGTTATTAGCCAGTACTTCAGCTAATTTATCTAGGTTTGTTTGTGCAACAGAAGTAAGGTTTGAAGAGTCGAAAGCGAAGTTAACGATACTTTCATTCATCGTTACTTTAATACCATCTCCTACTCTTTCTACCTGAGCTCCTGGTAAAGTTTCTTTAATATCTTTCGCCTGCTTATCCATTTTGTTACCGATAACGTTACCAGCAACACCTCCGATAATACCTCCTAATACAGCTCCGATAGCGCCGTTTCCTCCTCTACCTACATTATTTCCAAGGATACCTCCAAGTACTGCTCCTGAAGCAGCACCTACTGCTGTACCTCTTTGTTGGTGATTTGAATTTTGAACCGCTTCACAGCTTGTCAATAATAATGCTGATGACAAGAAAAGGGCTCCTACGTATGTTTTTGTAAATTTCATTTTTTTTGATCTTTTATGTTGATAAATTATTTCATTCCTGTTCTCTGGAAGTTGTAAACTACTTTTACATTACCCCCTTCAAACGGAACATCTTGCTCAAGTGAAAACTGATCTGTAGACTGATTGATCATTGTAAGGCTGTAACCTGCTGTATTCTGTTTTGCTTTAGTACCTGAAGCAATTTTTTTAAACATAAAAGTATTACCTCCCTTCACTTCAAATTTAATAGGCTGTGTAATTGCCGGGCAATCTCCACCACCGTTTAAAGTATACGCTCCTGTCCAGTTATTAGGAATCAATCTCCAGTGGCTTCCTACGAAGCACTGTGCGTCTGCACCTTCGTCAAAAGGTTTAATTTTATAACCTTTATCATAATCTATGCTTACAATCTGCCAGTCTCCTTTCATTTTCAGGAAGTCGGCTCTTTGATTTTGAGATGTAGCTGCTTTGTTAACAGAGGAACACGAAACTGCAAAAAGTGATGTTCCCAACATCCCTGCAAGTAGTAACTTTTTCATTTTGTTGTTTATTATTTTGTTACTATAAAGTTACAAAAAACCGTGCCAAAATTTAAAATAAAAAACAAAAAGTCCGAAAAAATTCGGACTCTTTATGGTTTCTCCTTAAATACAGGGAGATAAATTATTTTTTAACAGCCTTTTTTACGGATTTCGAAGGCTTGGCTGTGCCTGAAGGTTTACCTTTATAGAAATTGGTATAAGCGTATTCTGCAGCTTTCTTCAGGTCAATCACTCCACCAGCCTGAGACTGGTCTCCGAATCCATCTGCTGTACTCGGATTACTGCTTTTCACAAGAGCTTCAATGATCTGATAAGGTTTAAGATCCGGCATGTAAGCCAGTAAAACAGCTGCTCCTCCGGCTACCACAGGGGAAGCCATAGAAGTACCCTGAAGATATTTATATTCATTTTTAGGTACGGTAGAATAGATTTCTTCTCCCGGAGCGAAAACATTGACCATTTTCTTATTGTAATTAGAAAAATCTGCTCTCAGGGCATTGTTTTTATTGGTACTTGCCCCTACTACAAGAACATTGCTTACAAACGGTTTTTCGTCCGTAACGTTTTTAAAGTTGGTAGGATATGCCAGATGTTCTGCTACATCTTCATTTTCATTACCTGCAGCCTTTACTAAAAGAACTCCTTTATCTTCGGCGTATTTGAAAGCATCCCAGACAACATTTTTACCTGGAGAAACAGGTTTTCCAAAGCTCATATTTAATACTTTTGCACCGTTATCTACGGCATATCTGATGGCATTGGCAACGTCTTTATCTCTTTCATCACCATTCGGAACTGTTCTTACAGACATGATTTTAGCTACTTTGGAAGCTACTCCGTACTGAACTTCTTTTCCTTGCGGAAGTCCGGCAATAATACCAGCCACGTGGGTTCCGTGTTCTGCATCCGGTCCTTCATAGTGATTATTTCCATAAATTCTTTCAGAATAATCATCGTAGTTATCCCCTACAATTTCTTTTCTTGGATCATATGAAAGGTCATATTGTTTTGCTGCAGGAGCAAAATGATCGATGGCATCTTTCATTTCTTCCTTCATCTTTTTTTCGAATTCCTCTGCTGATTTTCCTTTAAATTCAGGACTTTGTGAAATCTGACCTAGGAAATCCAGGGCAATGGCGTCTCTCTGATCTGTTGGAGCTTTGATCGCAGCAATAGTTTCAGCAGTGACAGGTTTCCCTCCCAGGAGCTTTACCATATTGGGGATCAGCTCGTTTAGCATAGAATAGGTCTGAAAGTTTTGTTTTGCCTCGATACTTTTTTTATTGAACATATCTTTGGCTTTCATATACATCTCAAACTCTTCCTTCATCTTAGCCTGGTTGGCTTTATTTTTTGCGGAATCATCTCCTTCGAAAACAGGCTTGTATTTGGCAACTACTCTTGTTACTTCCATGTTATCGATATCAATATCACCGTTTTTACCTCCTATAAAGTTCCATCCGTGTACATCATCAATATATCCGTTTCCATCATCATCTTTACCATTTCCGGGAACTTCATTAGGGTTTGACCATAGGTTCTTTACCAATCCGGGGTGATCTACCTGTACTCCACTGTCTAATACTCCCACCACTACGGTTTTAGGCTTCAGTCCTTTAGATTCTAAATATTTATAAGCATTTGCCGTATTTACTCCATATACTTTTGAAGTTGTAAAATCTTTATGATACCATGTCATCAGATCTTTATCTTCGTTGGGATCAATACTTTTAGCTTTAGATTCCTGTGCATAGGAGAAGCTAAAACCTGCAAAAAAAACTGCAGCTAATAATACCTTTTTCATATGTTGATATTTAATTTTAAAGACATATGTCAATCGCCGCATGTTTTAAACTGAAAGTTTCATTAGCAGCGATTGTATGCTAATATGATTGTTTTATATTTTTTATATATACCAACGATTCCGGGCCTTTATTACAAATAAGGTCAAGAACCGAAAGGTCTTCCAAAAATCCTAATTTATCAGAAAATGTCTGATAATATTCTTCCATCTGAAATTCCGAAGGATGTTTTGCTGAAAACTTTTCTCTGAAATTAAGACTCTCTGGATTTTTGATATATTCTTCATTCAAAGAGTGTGCCTTTTCTGTTTTCAGTATCTGTTGGATCACTTCTATCCCTTTAAGGTTAAAATCCAGAAGAAACTTTTCTTTAAGGTCAAATATTTTTCTGAACTTATCTTCATAATACTCGAAATAAGGAGAACTCTGGTATGCGGTCTTAATGGATTTCCAATGAAGTGTTCTCCAGTCTTCACGGTAAGAGATTTCAACATCTTTAAATTCTCTTTTTCCGTTATGGTTGATAGGAATTATTAATGATAATTTTCCGTTGGCTCCATAAATATTGGCTCTGTTTCTATAGGTCTGCTTCGGGAAGTTTTCAAACTGTTCAAATACAATTTCATTCTCAGGGTTCAAAAACACTGAGAACCATGAGATTGGGGGCATATAAAATGCCGGCAATAATACATTCGTCATATTCATAATGCAAAAATGAAGTATTTTTTCAAATACTTCATTCTATTTTAAGTTTAATTTTTCTATTAGTCGTCTTCAGTTTTTTTTCTTTCCGAATAATTTCATGAAATAATCCCATCCGAAGAATAAAATCAGGATCATCGCTGCAATCCACCAGTAAGAAGTTTTATTGGATTCTCCTGTATTGGTGGCTTTGAACATTCTTTCCCAACGGATTTTTTTAGGGGCCTGATACGTTGAGCTTGCATCTGAGAATACTCCCTGCACACTCATCCATGTAAACATCGGTTTTCCAACAATATTTTCTTCCGGAACGAAACCAAAGAATCTTGCATCCAATGATGCATCTCTGTTGTCCCCTATCATCATATAATAATCCTGCTGAATGGTATACTGGTTCGCTTCTTTACCATTAATAAAGATCTTCCCATCTTTCTTTTCCAGGCTGTTGTGCTCATATTCGGAAATAATCCACTGGAACATTGGAAGTGTTTCCTGATTGATTGCCACCACATCTCCTTTTTTGGGAATTCTGACAGGTCCGTACCAATCCTGGTTCCAAGGTTTGTTGATTGGGAAAATAGATTGTGTAGTATCTATCTTCGTTTTAGCCTCGTCTCTGTAATATACTGCGGCTTCTCCTTTTGGTGAAACCTCTTCCTTCATATCAATAACGTGAGGAAGTTCTTTAATTTCTTTAGCCGTTTTATCCGTTAAGCCCTGGAATCCATAAAGGAAACCTCCATTATTCTGCTGTACTTCCTGAACGGGTAAAAATCCATATGCTTTATATAAAGTTGGGATATCCAATTGAGCATCCGTCGTTACAATATATCTGTGCTGTACTTCCTGATCTCCTAAAACAGTCTCCGGCTTTCCGTTAACGAAAAGTCTTCCGGCTCTCATTTCAAAAGTATCTCCAGCTGTTGCCACGCATCTCTTTACGTAAGGATCTTTTCTGTCGATAGCCGTGTGTACGGAATCCTGAGGATAGTTGAAAACAACTACATCATTTTTCTGTGGTTTGTTGAATTGTAAGATTCTTGTATAAGGAAGTTTTATTCCATCTACATAAGATTTCGGATCATCTTTAGGATTCCCTTTCTGCCCTGTATCCATAATCGTTCCCTGAAGGAAAGGTATTGCTACCGGACGCATGGGAAGTCTGTATCCGTAGCTCCATTTGTTTACAAAAAGGAAATCACCTACCAATAATGTTCTTTCCATAGATCCTGTAGGAATCCCGAAAGGCTGTGTTACAAAAACGTGGATAATGGTAGCGAAAACTACGGCAAAGGTAATGGAACCAATGAATGTATCTTTCTTCTTATCATTTTTTTCTTCATCTGTAAGGAACAGATCGTTTGCATTTTCATCTTCTAACTCTACATCTTTAGAATAGTTGATTACCGCCATATAAATAAACGGCAGAATTACGGTAAGAATCTGATCTTTAAAAAGTGTTTTCCCAAACTTCTTCACTAAGTAAAGGTGGAAAACAGACATCATGATTGGCCCTACTATCGGAAGATAAGACAGGATTGCCCACCATTTCGGATGTTTTGTTTCTTTCAGGATAATAAAATAGTTGTAGAAAGGGATAAAAGCAAATAAAGGGCTATAGCCCATTTTTTTGAACAGTTTCCAAGATGAAATCCCCATTAATATGGATAGTATGAGGACATATACTGTATAAGTTAAAAAATAATTCATAAATTTTTGTGCCTATTCTTATAATATAAATAATAAAAATGATGAGTAATAAATGATAAAAGCAGGCCGCTGTTTACAATTCACTAGTCATCATTTTCTGCTTATTGGTCTGCAATTTACAGAATTTGTTACAAATTAAAGCCCCAAAACGTCTTTCATTGCGAAGTTTCCTTTTTTATCTTTAATCCACTCAGCAGCTACTACAGCTCCCAGTGCAAAACCATTTCTGTTGAAAGCGGTATGCTTGATCTCGATTTCGTCTACCTCACTTCTGTAATACACGCTGTGTGTTCCGGGAACTTCATCTTCACGTATTGCGAAAATTCCAAGCTGCTTACCTTCTGTTTCTTCCAGTTTCCAGGCATCAAACTTTGGATTGTTTTGAATGATTCCTTCTGCGATGGAAATAGCGGTTCCACTTGGAGCATCTTTCTTATGAATATGATGAATCTCTTCAAGCTGACAAGAGTATTCATCTACATTTTTCATCAGAGCTGCCAATTTTTCATTTAAAGCAAAGAATAAATTTACGCCTAAACTAAAGTTGGAACCATATAGGAAAGCTGTTTCGTTATCTACAGCCAGTTTTTCAATTTCAGCTTTTTGATCAAGCCATCCTGTTGTTCCGCAGATCACCGGAATTTTATTTTCAAGACAAGCTTTGATATTTTCAAAAGCCACTTCCGGCAGTGAAAATTCAATCACAACATCCGGATTATTAAGATTCTCAGCAGTTGGGGTTTCCTTCAGACGGGCAACTACTTCATGACCTCTCTTCTGTGCGATCTCATCAATGATCTTACCCATTTTACCGTAACCAACTAATGCTATTTTCATATAATCTTTTTATTTTTTATTCTGCATTCAATCCTCAGAATTTCTGCAGGTCTATTGTCCTTTAAAATCTGTAACTTAAACTAAATCCTGTTTTCGGTGCACTGTACCCATACTGATCCTGAATAACCGATGGTTTAAAAACCAGATCCGGATCATGGCGGCTTTCATAAAGGTGCGCATCTACTACAGCGTCTACAATATTCAAAATATAGATCAGACCTGTAATAGCAATAGCATAATCCCTTTGCCTTTTGGCCCTGTCCTGTGCATTACCCAATGCTCTTTTGTCCAGCCAGGGGTGGCTGTCTACAAATTCATTAGGAGTACCATTCAGTTTCGCTACGTAATACTCGCGGTATTTTTTGTACTGGTTATCATTCCATACGGCAATACCAACTCCGGCACCTACCGCTCCCCAAACGATAGGAATTTTCCAGTATTTTTTGTTATAAAACTGTCCTAATCCAGGTAAAACTGCAGAATATAATCCCGCTCTGGTAGGATTCAGCTTTATGGTTTTTACTGTGGGACCATTAGCTTTTTCAAGATCTTCAATAATCTTTGCTTCTGTTTTGCTTGGTTTTACCACACGAGGTTCTTCTTTCGGAAGAGTCTGCATCCGAACGGTATCGATAGGATTTACTTGTGAGTAAGCCAGTACAGCGATACACAAGAAAAATGTGAAAAATATTTTCTTCATTTATTTAATATGGGATAAAATATATTCCAGCTCTTCTTCGTTTTTGAAGTCCAGAACAATCTTACCTTTTTTACCATTTCCAGAAGCTTTGATCTCTACTTTTACGTCTAAGATATCAGCAATGGTCTTCTGGACTTTTTTATAGTTATTGGAAAGCTCCACTTTTGCTTTTTTAGCAGCGGGAGACTTTGGGTTCTTCAGTGCAGCAGCAGCCTGCTCAGCCTGGCGAACGTTTAATTTTTCTTTGATAATAAGATCAAACAAAACCTGTTGATCTTCTTCGCTTTCAAGACTGATAATAGCTCTTCCGTGCCCTGCGGAAATTTCCCCGCTTCTGATGGCATTCTGAATATCCGGATTTAATCTTAAAAGTCTGATAGAATTGGTAATGGTACTTCTGTCTTTTCCTATTCTCTGGCTCAGGTTTTCCTGAGTAAGACCGATTTCCTCCAAAAGCCTGTGATAAGTTAATGCTATTTCTATAGCATCAAGGTCTTCTCTCTGGATATTTTCAACAAGAGCCATCTCAAGTAGCTCCTGGTCATTGACTAAACGGATATAGGCAGGAATAGTGGTTAAACCCGCAATTTTAGTTGCCCTGTAACGTCTTTCCCCGGAAATGATCTCAAACTTTTCACCGTCTTTTCTCAGGGTAATCGGCTGGATAACCCCTAAGTTTTTGATTGACTGTGCGAGTTCGTTTAATGCTTTTTCATCAAAATAAGTTCTCGGCTGCGTTGGGTTCGGATAGATATCTTCAAGCGCAACTTCTACAATATTTCCCACGAACTTATCTGCTCCTTCATCAGTAGCGGAATTGATAGTTGCTTTGGATTCTGCACTTAAAATGGCGCCCAAGCCGCGTCCCATAGCTCTTTTTTTGTCCTTCATAGATATAATTGATAAATGATGTTTGAGAAGTGATGCCTGGCATTCACTTGTTGGCCATTTATTATTAATTTAATTCTTTATTAAGTTTTCATTCTTCAAAAGAACTTCTTCAGCTAACTGAATATACTGAACTGCTCCTTTACTTTCTGCATCATAGTTCAGGATACTTTCTCCAAAACTTGGCGCTTCACTCAATCTTACGTTTCTGCTGATAATAGTTTCAAATACCATTTCAGGGAAGTGCAGATTTACTTCTTCAACAACCTGATTGGATAATCTCAATCGGCTGTCATACATGGTTAAAAGAAGACCTTCTATTCCAAGATCTTTATTGTGGATCTTCTGAACATTTTTAACGGTATTCAACAATTTCCCAAGTCCTTCTAATGCAAAATACTCACACTGGATCGGAATGATTACAGAATCTGCTGCAGTAAGAGCATTTACAGTAATAAGACCTAAACTCGGTGCACAGTCTATGATAATATAATCATAATCATCTCTTACACTTGCCAATGCTTTTTTCAGCATATATTCACGGTCTTCCTTGTCTACCAATTCAATTTCCGCTGCTACCAGATCGATATGTGATGGAATAATATCCAGGTTCGGAGTCGCAGTCCTTTTGATACAAACTCTTGTATCCGCACTGTGCTCCAGTAGATTATATGTAGAATACTGAACATCTTCAACACCCAGGCCGGATGTTGCATTCGCCTGAGGGTCAGCATCAATGATTAATATTCTTTTTTCCAATACTCCTAATGCTGCTGCCAAATTTACAGCGGTGGTAGTTTTACCAACACCTCCTTTTTGATTAGCAATACCTATGATTTTTGCCATTATTAGAACTTTAAGTTTCAAAAATACACTTTTTTCTTTGCTCTCGGTGAGTGGGGAAAATCAAAATTGAGTTAAAATATTGTTAATAAGCAATTTAAGGATAAAAAAAATTATCCACAAAAAAAATTCTTTGTGGATAACTATTTGAAATTTACTTTTTCGTATTAATTCTCAAATCTCATGGAGATTGGAAATTTGAAATAACTTCTAACGAATTCTCCTTTTTTGTTTTTGGCGGGAATCCATTTTCCTTTATTGGAAATCATTTTAATTGTTCTCATTGCCTCATTATTAAAATCGGCGTTGGTTCCGTTAGCTTTTACCCCTGAGATTGTTCCGTCCATTTCTACAATAAAGGTAACTGTCGTTTTTACAACATCTTCTGATTCAAATCCTGAACCGTCGAAGCTGTTCATTACTTTATTTCTGAAGGAGTCTATTCCTCCCGCAAAACTGGCTTCTACCCCAAGTTCTCCGGACTCGGCAATTTTATTTTTATCCACCGGGTCAGAAATCACTGGTGGAGGTGTTGTTATTACAGGTCCTGTTCCTACTGTTACTGTTGGAACATTAGGTGTATTAGGCGCTACAGGATCTCCTTTAAAATTGTCTTTAAAACCTGCTACTGCATCATCAGGAATGGGGTCATTCTTCGTATCATCCTGAGCTGTACTTGATGGCGTAGGCACTGTACTGTCAAATGTCTTTGTATTAGGAGCTGTTTCCGGCTTTACCGGAGTAATTTTTACCGGAGGTACAACCGGATCATCAGGAATTAATACCGGCGGAGGAAGTACATATCCTCCATCTGTTGTCGTTTCTACAGGCTTCAATGCAGAAATTACAAACGGCGTAATAGACACTGCTGCCATTAAACTTGCTCCGATAAAAAGGGCTTTGGTTAATATTCTATCTGATTCGTTTCTTAATACATAGGCACCATATTCTTTATTGCGGTGCTCAAACAGAACTTCGTTAAAACGAAATTCCTGGTTTTGGTTATGTTGTTTCATCACTACTCTATTTAAACTGTTAAAAATTGTGATTATTAGTTTTGTTAGCTCTTATCGATAAGCAATATTGTAATATCAAAACATCTGCCAAAATTTTAGCAAAACAACATAATATTAGAAAATTTTATGACAATGTTTAAATTTTAACATTTACAGATAGAAAGTTTAAAGAAGAAAGAGGAGTTATTTCTTTTCAAGTAAATGAGGAATAAACTTAATGATCTCTTACCATTATCAAGGTTTTAGACCTTGACAATGGTCATAAAAACAAAAAAAGAGACCATCAATGATGATCTCTTTTTATTGTATGTTCTAAGAATATTAGAATAATTCTTTTCTGATGATGTTCTGACTTCTTTCAGGACCTACAGAAACTAAATAAACATTAATTCCTAAGTATTTTTCAATAAACTCGATGTATTTCTGAGCAGTGTCAGGAAGTTCATCATAGCTTCTTGCTTTAGTAATGTCTTCGCTCCAACCTGGTAAATCCTGATAGATTGGCTCGTAGTTGTACAGTTTTTCTGTTGAAGAAGTGAAATAATCGATGATTTTTCCGTCTTCAGTTTTGTAATGCGTTACCACTTTCAGGTTCTCAATTCCTGTAAGAACGTCAAGTTTAGTGATCACAAGATTGTTGATACCGTTGATCATACAAGCGTGCTTTAAAGAAACAAGGTCTAACCAACCTGTTCTTCTTGGTCTTCCTGTAGTCGCTCCGAATTCACCACCGATCTGTCTGATTTTTTCACCCAGTTCGTTATCCAGTTCAGAAGGGAAAGGTCCGTTTCCAACTCTTGTACAGTAAGCTTTTGCTACACCAATTAAGTTCTGAAGTGAAGTTGGTGGTACACCAGCTCCTGAACAAACTCCTCCTGTAGATGGAGAAGATGAAGTTACGTATGGATAAGTACCGAAGTCGATATCAAGCATTAACGCCTGCGCTCCTTCGAATAAAACGTTTTTACCGTCTCTGATCGCTTCGTTCAGCTCTAATTCAGTATCAACGATTCTGTCCTGAAGCTGCTTTCCGATTGCTAAATATTCGTTGTAGATTTCTTCAACGTCTAACGTTGGTTTTCCGTAATATTTTTCAAAAAGAGAATTTTTAACTTTTAAGTTTTTCTCAATTTTATCTCTTAAAATTTCTGGATTTAAAAGGTCTACCATTCTGATCCCGACTCTTGCAATTTTATCTTCATAACAAGGTCCGATTCCTTTTTTGGTAGTTCCAATCTGAGTTCCTCCGTGTTCCTCTTCACGGTAAGTATCCAAAAGGATGTGGTAAGGCATGATGACATGCGCTCTTCTGCTGATAAAGATATGATCTGTTCTCAAGCCTTTGCTCTCGATCTGACCAACTTCTTTAATGAAAGACTTAGGGTTTACCACTACTCCATTCGCAATGATACATTTCCCTTTGCATTGAAGAACTCCTGAAGGAAGAAGGTGCAAAACGAATTTTTCTTCACCCACATAAACCGTGTGACCAGCGTTGTCTCCACCCTGGAAACGTACTACATAGTCCGATTTTGCTGATAAAACATCCGTGATTTTTCCTTTGCCTTCATCTCCGTACTGAAGACCTACAACTACATAAGTTGACATATTTTACTTTTGTTTTTAGATTCGTGCAAAATTACTTTTAAAAAATTGGGTGAGCAAATTTGAGGGGGATTTTATTTTTGGTGGGGTGAAAATCATGAGGTTGGAAATAGTAAAGATGAATATTAATAAGATTTATTCTGTATTATTGTACTTACAAAAATATGCCAACCAATTCAACTAAATATTTTATTAGTTTTCACTCCGAAAAAGCTTAATATAATTTAAACTCCCATGAAGAAAATCATTTATCTACTCTTTTCTATGCTTTTTCTAGGTACTTTTTTGAGTTTTTCATCCAAAAGAATGGAAAGCGGGAAATATAAACTGACCGGAAAAATAGTAAGTGATATTTCTCTCCCTCCAGGTTGTGGATATATTGCTTATGCTACAGTAATAGAATTTGAAATTATTAATTCAAATATAAATAACTACCAAGATAAAAAAATTCCTATTATAGTAAAATGTCCTGAGTTTTATGGAGATCACTTTTTTGAAAAAGATAAAATTTACACCTTACAACTCATTGATAAAAGCCAGACTGATTTTGGTTGGACTATTACAAATTTAAGTGTAGAAAAGAAATACAATCTGGATAAAAGATTATGGGCAATATCAATTAAAAAAGAGGAATAATTTTGTTAATTCAAAAACCTTTTTTTATTCCCTATCTTTGATTAGCATCTAAACAAGTTCTTATGCCAATATCCAAAACATCATCATACCTCCCATCAAAAATAAACAGCAACTCCCAGCTTTTTCATACTCTATTTTCCCCGGAGACAGCAAAAGCCACGCTTCTCATTGTTCACGGTATGCAGGAACACAGTGGAAGATATGCAGAGATTGCAGAATATTTTGTGGCTCATGGGATTGCTGTATTGACTTATGATCATCTGGGACATGGAAAATCTGTAAAAGAGAAAAAAGACATTGGTTTCTTTCAGCTTGAAAAACCGGATGAAAGGCTTGTTGCCGATGCCAAAATGATGGCTGATTATCTTGCAGAACAATATCCGGATGCTCCCCATTTTATTCTGGGACATTCTATGGGATCTTTCATTACCCGCTGTCTTCTTCAAAAGGCAAGCAGTAAGTTTGCAGGAGCTATCATTACAGGAACCGGCGGACCGTTGCCGGGAATCGATATATTGAGAGGATATTTGTCATTAGCTAATGCTATTGCTCCTCGTCACCGTACTTTTTTGAATTCTGTTTTCACGAGTGTCAATAACAAACATTTTAAAAAAGATAAAGATTTCAGTGATACCAGCTGGTTGAGTGTAAATTCTAAAAACCGAAAAGCTTTTGAGCAGGATGAACTTTGTGGAATTCCGTTTACTCATAATGCTTTTTATACTTTATTTACCATTTATAAAAAAGCGACAGCGAGAAACTGGGCTGCGCCTATTTCTAAATCATTTCCTTTCCTTTTTGTAAGCGGGCAGAATGACCCGATCGGGGATTTTGGAAAAGGGGTTATGCATACTGTTGACCAGTTAAAAGCGGACGGTTTCCAGCATGTGGATGTAAAGATCTATCCGGAAATGCGTCATGAGATTTTAAATGAGGAAATACGGGAAAAAGTGTTGAAGGAAATTGATGAATGGATTTCAAAATAAAAAGAATCTCCCGCAAATTTCGCAGAGTTCGCTGATGTAATACACTTAAAAATCATGAGAATACATATTTTGGGAGCTTCCGGTTCGGGAGTGACCACTTTAGGAAAAGCCTTATCTGAAAAACTCAATATTGAATACTTCGATAGTGATGATTTTTTCTGGCTTCCAACACCAATTCCTTTTACAGAAAGACAAAACCCTGAAACGAGAAATTCAATTATTTCAAACAAACTTCATACTGCCAGAAACTGGATTTTTGGCGGTTCAATCATTCATTGGGGTGAAAATGTATTTCCTGCATTTGACCTGATTATTTTCCTCTATCTTCCTCCAGATGTACGGCTGGCAAGGCTTCGAAAAAGAGAGCATGAAAGATATGGCGAAGAAATCATCACCCATCCTGAAAGAGCCAAAAAGTTTATGGAGTTTATGGATTGGGCTAAAGATTATGACCATCATACCGGTATTGCCAACAGAACTTTAAAAGCCCATCTTGAATGGCTGTCTGAGATGAACACTCCTCTGATTGAAATTTCAGGCAATTATGAGCTGCCTCAAAAGATGGAGATTATTCTGAATACAATAAAACAAGGAAATGTGCAGGTGAAATAGAGATTGCTTCGCTTTGCCCGCAATGACTGAAGTGCGATTTATCTGGATGCGATTAAATTATAAAAAATTAAAAACCTGGAAATTAATTTTTCCAGGTTTTCTTATGATAAGTTTTGGCTAAAGCCGATGGAATTGTTTTGATGTTGAAGGCGGGCTAAAGCCCACCCCTATTGAATACCAACTACATTATAGTTCTTAATCCAACAAAACCTCACTATTCACACCAATCTCCTCCAGAAAAACTTCATCATGGGAGATAACCAATAATGTTCCCTGATAATCTTTTATAGAATTGGTGAGAATTTCCACATTCTGGAGATCTAAGTTATTGGTAGGTTCATCAAGGATGATCATATCGGGTGCTTTATTACTGATGGAAAGACCGCAAAGAAGCAACCGTAAGCGCTCTCCACCACTTAGCATTCCACATTTTTTGTCCCAGGTATCTTTCCAAAATAAAAATCTGGACAATAATGTTTTCACTTCCGATTCCTGCATGGCACTGTCATTGAAAGTCTGTACAAAATCATAAAGCGTTGAATCATGATCAATCAGGGAATATTCCTGGTCAATATAGATACTGTTGAATTCTGTCTTGTTTATTTTTCCTTCCGAAGGTTTAATATTTCCCAGCAGAAGCTTTATCAGCGTAGTTTTTCCGGAACCGTTTGAGCCTTTCACTGATATTCGGTCTCCGCTTCGCACTTCAAGACTGATATTTTTTTTCCAGAGTTTTTCCTTTCCGTAAATGAAATTAACTTCTTCAGCAGCAACAAGGATCTTTCCCGAATGCAGATTGGAATCATTAAAATTAACTTTCATCTGATCAGAATTCTTTAAAGAGGAACGAAGATCTCTCAAATCACCGGAAATCCCACTGATTTTCTCAGCATGTACACCTTTAAGTTTTGAACTGTTTTTTTCAGCATTATTCCGAAGTGTATTCATCATAATTCTGGCGACTCCGGATTTCTCCTGCTTTCCTTTACCTCTTGCATCCAGCTTTTGCTTTCTTTCCAATGTTTCCCGTTCTTTTTCTTTTGCTTTTTTCAAAGCACGTTCTTTGGAATGGATATCATTATGTAACGCTTCTTCCTCCACTTCTTTTTGCTCTGCATAGAAGTCATAATTTCCACCATAAGCAGCAATTCCCTGATTACTTAATTCGAATATAGTGTCCACAAGATTCAGCAAAGTACGGTCGTGGCTTACTATAACCACTGTTGCATTTGTTTTGTCAATAAGGTCATACAGAAGCTTTCTTCCTTCACTATCCAGATGATTGGTCGGTTCATCCAAAATGATAACATCAGGATGATTGATCTGAATTCCGGCAAGAAAAACTTTTGTCTTCTGTCCGCCACTCAGGCCTTCCAGTTTTTGATGTAATTCAAAATTATGGAGTCCCCAATGTTCCAGGGCATGTTGGCATCGTTCTTCAATGTCCCAGTCGTCATTAAGTGTTTCAAAATAAATTTCGTCTACCTCTCCGTTGGTAATTTTTTGGAGGGCTTGTAGTTTCTTATCTATTTTCAGACATTCTGCGATGGTAAGATGATTATAATTCCCGAACATCTGCGGTACGTAAAAGATATTACCCTGGATATTGATATTGCCGTTGAGAGGCTGTATTTCCCCCGCGATAATTTTCAGCAGGGTTGATTTCCCCATACCATTACTTCCTACCAAAGCAGATTTGGCAGAAGACTGTATTGTTAAATTGATATGATTGAATAGAAGATTTCCTCCCGGAAACCCAAAGGATATATTTTGCAGTAAAATCATGATTTCTTTCTTAAATAATGGTTGAATACCAGTAACATTTCCGTTACCGTTTTTATTGAATCTGAAAGAAATTGTATCCTACATGTCTGTATTTTTGGGTTTTGAAAGAACAAAGATAGTCATTTTCCGGAATATTCATTTCTTCATAAATCAACAGGACATTTATCATCTTTTTGTTCTTGATTTCAAACACCTGTCTTTTTTAATTACTTTCTGGATCCTTTATTTAAGGCTATATCATTCTATCTCATTAAAAATCTTATCATTATTACTATTTAAACACCCTTCGTTATAATATTCAGTTTTGCTCTTGCAACATCCTTTAACTTTCAAACTGATAAAAACAGGAAAGTATTTTAATCAAAAATCCGTAACTTTGCCAACTACTAAAAATTTTATGGAAAGCATTAAAGTTCACGACAAAACTTTCGTTCCTTATTTAAAGGATGCCGAAATTCAGGAAATTGTAAAAGAGACAGCGTTAAGAATTTATGAAGATTACAAGGATGAAGTTCCAGTTTTCATTGGGGTTTTAAATGGGGTGGTAATGTTCTTCTCAGATCTTTTAAAATATTACCCGGGGGAATGCGAAATTGCCTTCATTCAAATGAGTTCTTATGTAGGAACTGAGTCTACAGGGATTGTTTATCAGAAAATGGAGTTGACTAAAGACGTAAGAGACCGTCATATTATTATTGTTGAGGATATTGTAGATACAGGAAATACGGTTGAAAGTCTTTTCAAATATTTCAAAGAAACACAACGTCCTAAATCTGTAAAACTGGCTAGTTTCTTATTGAAACCAGAAATTTACAAGAAAGATTTCAAACTGGATTATATCGGAAAGGAAATTCCAAACAAATTTGTACTTGGATACGGACTGGATTATGATGAATTGGGAAGAAACCTTCCAAATTTATATCAGCTGGAAGACGGACAAATCAACCATTAAACGCTGTTGGCTATTAGCTGATAGCTTTTAGCTTAAAATTATATAAAGAAATAAATTTAATAATAACTTAAAAAAGCTGAAAGCAAAAAAGCAAACCGCCAAAAGCCACGAGCCAGAAGCAAAATGCCCATTGCTGGAAGCGTATCAACATTATGATAAACATTGTTCTGTTCGGCCCTCCAGGAAGTGGAAAAGGAACACAAGCTCAGAATCTAATCGAGAAATTCAATTTAAAACAGGTTTCAACAGGTGATCTTTTCAGATACAATATGAAAAATGACACTGAACTTGGAAAACTGGCTAAGTCATACATCGATAAGGGAGAATTGGTTCCGGATCAGGTAACAACAGATATGCTGATCGACGAGATCAAAAAACCTACTGATACCAACGGTTTTATTTTTGACGGGTACCCAAGAACAACTGCTCAGACAGAAGCTTTGGAAACCATTGTTAAAGAAGTACTGAATGACGATATTGATATCTGTCTTTCATTGGTAGTAGAGGACAAAATTTTGGTTGAAAGACTTCTGAAAAGAGGAGAAACCAGCGGAAGATCAGACGACAGCAATGTAGAGATCATCGAAAACAGAATTAAAGAATATTATACCAAAACAGCAGAAGTTGCCGAGCTTTATAAGCAGCAGGGTAAATATGTAGAGGTAAACGGTGTTGGAGAAATTGATGAAATTTCCCAAAAACTTTTCGCTGAGGTAGAGAAAATTAAATAATCGGGATATAGCAAGGGATAAGAAGTTTCATCCCTGCAACCCGCAACACAAACTATATGTCTAACTTTGTAGATTACGTAAAGATCCATTGTAAAAGCGGACACGGAGGTGCTGGTTCTGCCCACCTTCGCCGTGAAAAGTATATTCCTAAAGGTGGTCCTGACGGTGGCGACGGAGGTCGTGGCGGACACGTCATCATGAGAGGAAATGCTAATGAATGGACTTTGCTTCCACTCCGATATACCCGTCACATAAAAGCAGAACGAGGTGAAAACGGAGCGAAAAACCAGCTGACAGGAGCTGACGGTTCTGATATTTATATCGATGTGCCTATTGGGACTATCGCTAAAAATGAAGAAGGTGAAATTATCGGAGAAATTCTTGATGACAAGCAGGAAATCATTTTGATGCAAGGAGGGAAAGGTGGAAAAGGAAACGAACATTTCAAATCCTCTACCAATCAGACCCCAAGATATGCTCAACCGGGAATGGATGGTGAAGAAGGCTATGTGGTCTTCGAACTTAAAATTTTGGCCGATGTAGGACTTGTTGGATTTCCAAACGCTGGAAAATCTACACTTTTAGCATCTGTTTCTGCGGCAAAACCAAAAATTGCCAATTATGCTTTTACTACCTTAACTCCTAACCTTGGGATTGTAGATTACAGAAATTACAAATCATTTGTAATGGCTGATATTCCAGGGATTATTGAAGGAGCAGCAGAAGGGAAAGGCTTAGGACACAGATTCCTGAGACATATTGAAAGAAATTCTATCCTTCTATTCTTAATTCCGGCCGATTCTGAAAATCATTTCCAGGAGTTTAAAATTCTTGAAAATGAGCTGAAGGAGTACAATCCTGAACTTCTGGATAAAGATTTCATTGTTTCCGTTTCAAAGTCTGATCTTCTGGATGATGAACTGAAAAAAGAAATTGCAGCAGAGTTCCCGGAAAACAAACAGCCTCTGTTCTTCTCAGGTGTTACCGGAGAAGGCCTTATGGAGTTGAAAGATGCGATCTGGAAACAATTGCACGGATAGAAATACATTGATTTATCAGTTATATTTTTTATAAAATAGAACTGCAGCATAAAAAACAGCCTTAGGTTTTCCTGAGGCTGTTTTTTCATAGAGCTACCTCTATTTTTCTCTCTCTCAATATTTTAAACTATTAAGTAGCGCTTAAGCAATAAAGTATAGTTAAGATGAATCATTGGTTATAAGCATAAAGCTTTTTTATATTTAACATAAAAATAAAAAAAGGCTTTATCGTTTGGAACAATTATTGGGAGATTCTTTCAAATTGAAAAAACTATGAAATATTTGCTAGCTATTTGTGCATTTGTGTTGTTGACATCCTGTACAACTTCCCAAAAAGTAAATTCAAAATATACTAAAATTGAATATGAAGCAACTCCCTGCTTTGGATTTTGTCCGGTTTTTAAAATGACAATCAACCCGGACAGAACTGCAGTTTTTGAAGCGGAACATTTTAATTTTAATGATAAGCCTTCAAAAGATGAGTTTTCAAAACTGCGTGAAGGAACTTTTAAAGGAACCATCAAAGAAGAGGATTATAATAAATTAATCAGTTTACTTGATGCTTTAAATGTAAAAGGTTTAAATGACAAATACGGTGAACACAATATTACCGATCTTCCGACTTCCTACTTAAGAGTGCAATTCACTGACGGAACTTCAAAAAATGTAGAAGATTATGGAAAACGTGGAAGTGAAAAGCTTTCGGAAGTGTATCAGTTTTTTGAAAACTTAAGAAAGAATCAACAATGGGATAAAGTGAAATAGCTTCACTAAAAATATTTAAATTATCTTTGTAACAGTAATTCCTTCCTTTGGAGGAATTATTTTTTTGTAAAAACTTTTAATCATTTAAAAATAAATATGAAGAAGAACATTTTTTTCATTGCAGTATTTGCTTTCACTGCAATATTTAATGCACAGGAAACCACAAAAGATCCGGCATCTATGAGCTTTGGGGTAAAAGGAGGATATTCCCTATCCAACATGAAGTTTTTTGGAACCGCTCTGGACTCGAAATCCTATTTTTATGCAGGTATCGTAGCAGAGCAGCCTTTATCTGCTAAGTTCGGCTTACAGGCTGAATTACTGTATACTCAATTGGGTGGTAAAGACGCTTATCCCTGGTATGAGTTGGTAGGCAATGAAGTGGTAAACGTGGGTGACATGCACTTTGATTACAAATTCAATCAGATACAGGTTCCCATCTCAGTAAAATATTATATTGTTCCAGAACTTTCTGCTTCTGTAGGGATGAACTTAGGATTTAATATATCATCCAAAGTAAAAATGAATACTGTTTTTAATGAGGCTGAAACACACAATTACGAATCTTTAAAAACCTTGAATTTATTCCCTTTTCTAGGGGCGGAATATAAGATTAATCAAAAGTTTTTTGTTGACGCCAGATACAATTTCAATTTTATAGAAATGAATAAAAGCAATGCAGTTCCTACAAAAATTGGATTTCTTCAGGCTGGTGTAGGATATAGATTTAAATAAACTGCAGATATGTAACAGAAAAAAATGGCGGCTCACATTCGGGTTGCCATTTCTGTTTTTCAATGGGCAATAAGTCTAAAAAAAGTGGAATAAGATACTTAAAAATATTTAGACTACCTTTGCAGAATGTAATTCTTTCAGACTGAAGGAATTTTTATTTAAATTTTAAAATAATTCATTTGAATTTTACAGACTTAAACTTAATAGAACCTATTGCAAAAGCAATTCAGGAACAGGGATACACGACTCCTACTCCTATCCAGGAAAGATCTATTCCTGATATCCTGGAAGGCAGAGACTTTTTAGGTTGTGCACAGACAGGAACAGGAAAGACGGCAGCTTTTTCCATCCCTATTCTACAGAATTTATCCAAAAATAAAATTCCCAATAAACATATAAAAGCGTTAATCCTTACTCCAACCAGAGAACTGGCGATTCAGATTGAGGAAAACATTAATGCTTATGGTAAATATCTTCCCTTAAAGCAACTTGTTATTTTCGGTGGGGTAAAACAAGGAAATCAGGAGGCAGCTTTGAGAAAAGGTGTTGATATTCTGGTGGCAACACCAGGACGACTTCTGGACTTTATTGCACAAGGAATCATCAGCCTGAAAAATCTTGAGATTTTTGTTCTTGATGAGGCAGACAGAATGCTGGATATGGGTTTTGTACATGATGTAAAAAGAATCATTAAACTTTTACCTCAGAGAAGACAAACTTTATTCTTTTCAGCAACAATGCCGGCTGAAATTCAGAAACTGGCTAATTCTATCCTGAATAATCCGGTAAAGGTAGAGGTAACTCCGGTTTCTTCTACTGCAGATACCATCAACCAATCTGTATATTTTGTAGAAAAAGACAACAAACTGAATTTGCTTTCTCATATTCTTCAAAATGATATTTCAGACTCTGTATTGGTTTTTGCCAGAACGAAACATGGTGCAGATAAGATTTCCAGAAAGCTGCAAAAAGACAATATCTCCGCAGAAGCAATTCATGGTAATAAATCTCAGAATGCGAGACAAAATGCACTGAATAATTTCAAATCCGGAAAAACAAGAGTTCTTGTAGCGACGGATATTGCTGCCAGAGGGATTGATATTGACGAATTGAAGTTCGTGATCAATTTTGAGCTTTCTGATGTTTCTGAAACCTATGTACACAGAATCGGAAGAACAGGAAGAGCCGGAGCCGAAGGTAATTCTATATCTTTTGTTGATGGACTTGACCTTTTGAATTTAAAAAATACAGAAAAGCTAATTGGAAAGAAAATTCCTGTCATCAAGGATCACCCGTTCCATACTGATGACCTGGTTGCACAGAAAAGGGATTCGAATAACAAACCTGTTCATGCTGGTGGTGAGAAACCTAAAACAGGAAACAGTAATAATTCAAGGTCAAATAATAACCGTAAAAAGCCTGCAGCGGGAGCTTCAGTAGGGTTTAAAAAACCTAAGAATAAGAATTTCACCAGAAAAAAATAAAAAACGAAACCCTTTTCAAAACGAAAAGGGTTTTTATTTATCTTAAAGTTCAGAACTTTATACCTTAAAAATATTCTTTGCATTTTCTGTCGTAATGCGGTCTATCTCAGAAAAATCTTTCCCATAAATATTCACCAGTTTTCCGGCAACCAGATCAAGGTAAGAGCTTTCATTTCTTTTTCCTCTGTGCGGAACCGGCGCAAGGTAAGGAGAATCTGTCTCCAGAACGATTTTATCCAGTGGAACTTCATTCAGAAACTGGTCTATTTTTCCATTTTTAAAAGTCACTACTCCACCGATCCCTAAAATAAAATTAAGATCAATGGCATGTTGTGCCTGTTCAAGATTCCCTGAAAAACAATGGAAAATTCCTCTTAATTTAGGGTGTTTTTTTCTTTCCAGTACCTCAAATGTTTCATCAAAACTTTCTCTTGTATGAATCACAATCGGAAGGTCTTTTTCTATCGCCCAGTCAATCTGCTGCTCGAAAGCTTTCACCTGGATATCGAGGGTTGTTTTATCCCAGTACAGATCTATTCCGATCTCTCCTATTGCAGGAAAATGTCTCTGATCAAGATAATTTTTTACGATTTCAAGTTCTTTTTCCCATGATTCAGGTTTTACGTAGCAAGGATGTAATCCCATCATTGAAAAAATATGTCCCGGATATTCTGTTTCCAGCTGCAGCATTTTTTCGTGCGATTCAGAATCGATTGCCGGAAGATAAAATTCTGTAATTCCTTTATCTAAAGCTCTCTGAATAGCTTCTTTTCTGTCTTCATCAAATTCTTCTGCGTATAGATGTGTATGTGTATCAATCATTTTATTTAAAATTTCAATAGATCTTCGTAAGGATTTTCAAGTCCAAGCAATATTCCAAAGGCGGGTTCTGTCTTTATTCCTTGCTTTTTAAGTTCTATTATTTTTTGTTTAAATTTCTCTCCTTTTTCCTGTAATATTTTGTATTCGGCAACCATATGAAGATAGGCATTCTGCTCTGTAGTAGGCTTATTCTGTCCAAAAATTTCAATGGGAAACCCTTCCAGCATAAAATTTAAAGTAATGCATTCTTCACCGTTTACAATGGGGTGCTCCACTTCAACGTCTTGAGGAATCAACTGACAAAATAGTAAATCATCCAGAAAGTCTTGTTCAAATTTTAAATCCACTTCAAAAATAAGATCTAAATCGCTTCCTTTGATATCAATTTCTATAGGAACAGTTCCTGCCAAAATCGGGGAATAATCTTCCAGCTTCTCGAAGACACGATATTTTGTAAGGATTTCATAAGCCCTTTTCTGTCTTTCATTTCCATCTCTCAGATAGTCAATTCTGGTAAAATCAGGCATTTAAAATATTTTATGTTTTACCTTTTTGCGCTGCACTTCAATTCTCTGATCCAGTTTTTCTCTGAATTCGATAAACTTTGGATCTTTCTTATCACTGGTCTTGTGTTCAAGAGCTTTGATAATCTTAAAATTTTCTTTGATAAAGTCCTGAGTTTCTTCGGAAAAATAAGATTTTCCGAATTTCTCAAATATATAATTAACCGCCTGGGTGCTGGGATGGATCATATCTTCTTTGTAAAAACGGTAATCCCGGAGATCATCCATCAAAATCTCATAGACAGGCAGATAATGACAGTCTTCAAAGAGAGAAATAGACTCGTGGATAGCAGTGATTAATTTGGATTTACTTAACTGATTTTCTACCATTCCATCCCTGGTATGCCTTACAGGTGAAACGGTAAACAGGATTTGTACTCCTTCTTTACAAATATCTTTAAGATCCAGAATGGTCTGGTAAATTGAACTGGTAAGTTCCTGATGAGATAGCAGTCTTTTCTCAAAAAACTTTTGCGGAATTTTGTGACAGTTGGCCACCAGCTTTTTCTTGGGAAGGAATTCATAGATAAATGAAGATCCGTAGGTGATAATAATCCAGTCAGCTTCCTGAAGAAAGGCATTTCCTGCTTCAATAGCTCCGTTAATCTTATCTAAGGTCTGATGAATATAGCGGGTATCAAAACTGGTATGATGATCCAGTGAGATATATTCTTCATTGTAAGTGATCAGTTCCTCTTCTTCGTAAAATGCAGAATCATGTAATCTGTTGATGGCATGATTGATGGAATAAGGATTAAAAATTGTCCCAAAAGGGTTGTTGAGGGTCTGAAGTTGTCCGTCTTGCAGTAAATCCGTCATTTCAGAGGCAAAACATGAACCTATTGAAAATATTTTATCTTCAATTTCAATCTTATTTTCTGATGCGGGAATATCAACTTCTGTTCTGAATTTCATTGTATAAAGGTTAGGTGGCAGGAAATAAGCAGCGGGCAAATTGCTGTTACCTGCTACCTACCATCTGCTACCTATATTAACTTTCTCTTCTCAACAAATAATTTGCCAGTTCGATAAAAGGTTTTTTCTTTTCTTCCAGCACATCAATTTTCTGAAGATAACTTTGTCCGATCTCATTATGTTTTTCAATCAAGCGTAATGCTTTTTCATCTACTTTCGTTCTTCTGAAAATCTTTTCTACTCCGTAAACCTTGTCCACATTTTCAGTCTTCTTAGAATACCAGTAATCCAGTTCTTTTCTTTCTTCATCGGTAGCATGTTCTCTTGCTAACAGATACAGAACAGTTTTCTTGTTTTCATAAATATCTCCTGCATGTTTTTTCCCAAACTGCGCCTGATCTCCGAATACATCAAGATAATCATCCATAATCTGGAATGCAATCCCGATATGTTTTCCGAAATTGAAAATAGCTTTTGCATCTTTAAAATCTGCTTTTGCAATCAAAGCTCCGATTTCAAATGAAGAAGCACTCAATACCCCGGTTTTGTAAGTAATCATTCTGATATAGTCATCAAAAGTAACATCTTCCTGAGTTTCAAAATTAATATCATACTGCTGTCCTTCGCATAACAGAAGTCCTGTGTGGGTAAATATTCTGATACATGCCTTGAAGATTTCAGGTTCCAGATCCTCAAAGAACTTATAGGCTTTCAGCATCAGTCCGTCTCCTGAAAGAATTCCTACATTAAGACCGTGTAAAGTATGAATAGTAGGCTTGTTTCTTCTTAAAGGAGCCTCATCCATAATATCATCATGGATCAGGGTGAAGTTATGGAAAAACTCGATAGCCAAGGCTGGCTTGATTGCCTGCTTAAGATCTCCACCGAACATCTCACATGCCATAAGTACCATGATAGGACGAAGACGTTTTCCACCATGGGAAATAATATAGTTCATCGGGTCATAGAGCTCCGAAGGTTTATCTTTAAAAGTATATTTAGTGATGGCATCTGCAACAATCTGCTGGTATCTGTCTAAAAATTCCATAAAATCTTATAATTTGAACAAAAATACAATTTTTCAAGGCTTTATAAAACAAAAATCCCCATCGTTTTGATGAGGTTTTGTATGATTATTCGCTATTCTAAAAAATTATTAAATTTCGTCTTATTTTCCTCAATTCTTTTTCTATACTCGGGAGTATTAATTTTACCTTGAGAAGGGTCATTAATATATTCTTTACGTTTTTCTATGTATTGAGCCTGAGTAATTAACAATCCTTTTTTATATTCTATTGGTAAATTCATTTTAGCTACAGAAAGAAGCACAAAATTAAAATATTTGTTTTCATCGCTGACCTCTAAAATCAATCCTGGAAGGCCTTTAAATTTATAAGGTCCATCATTAACAGGTATTTCATGAGTAAACCATGCTGTGTATATTCTCTTTCCATCAGTATTGTATTTTTTAATTAATAATTTCAACAAGTGCAATAAAAACAAAAAACTTTGCCCAAATGGACAAAGTTTATATAATAATATGATTTGTTTTTTAGAAAAGGAAGGTTACTGCAAGATAAGTAATTGCCGCTACTATTGCAGAGATTGGAATGGTTAAAACCCAAGCCCAAAGTAAGCTTACGGTGATTCCCCATCTTACTGCTGAAATTCTTTTCGTTAATCCTACCCCGATGATAGAACCTGTAATAGTGTGTGTAGTAGATACAGGAATACCGAAGTGGTCTGTGATGAATAAGGTAATAGCACCTGCAGTTTCTGCACTTACTCCTTCTAATGAAGTTACCTTGGTAATCTTTGTTCCCATTGTTTTGATGATCTTCCAACCACCACTCATGGTACCTAAACCAATGGCAAGGAAGGAAACCAAAGGAACCCAGATATAATGCTGCGCAAAATAATCAAAACGTTCTGCAGAAGGAATATTCAGATACTGTGCATCCTGAAGCATATTAACGTGATAATAGATTACTGCGGCACCAATGATCCCCATTACTTTCTGTGCGTCATTCAAACCGTGTCCCAAGCTGAATAAGGCTGATGAAGCCAGCTGTAATCTTTTGAAAGACTGGTCTGCTTTGTGTGGGTTTGATCTTTTGTAAAGGTGTACGATAATCAAGGTAATAATGATCGAGATAATCATCCCTATGATCGGTGCCATGAAAATAAACAGGAAGATAGGAATTACTTTATCAAACTTTACTACACCCTGCTGCGTTACCTGGCTGAAAGCTTCTTTAATAGTATCCCACATCCCAAGCCCGGGCTGTGCTGCAGCTACATCATGATAATCCATCATGAAAGCGTGCATAAGAGCTGCTCCTAAGAAACCTCCGATCAACGTATGTGAAGATGATGAAGGGATCCCGAACCACCATGTCAAAAGGTTCCAGGCAATTGCGGCAATAAGGCCGGAAAATATAACCTCAAGAGTGATAAAATTTTCATTAACTGTTTTGGCAATTGTATTACCAATTTTGAATTCTCCAATAATGTAAGCAGCAATAAAGAAAGCTGCAAAGTTCCAAAGTGCCGCCCAAAGTACAGCCTGGAATGGAGTTAAAACTTTTGTAGAAACTATAGTTGCAATTGAGTTGGCAGCATCATGAAAACCATTGATATAATCGAAGATCAGGGCCAGCGCAATAATAACTACAAGTAAAATCGGAAATTCCATTTTTTGCTATGTATTAGGCGTATTTAATCATGATGTTCTCAATCGTATTGGCAACGTCTTCTGCTTTGTCCGTTACAATTTCAAGGTAGTTCAATACAGATGAAACTTTAATAATGTTGATCGCATCATTGGTTTCAAATAATTCTACCATTGAATTGGAAAGCAAATCGTCAGCAATATTCTCAATAGAGTTCACCTTAATACAAGCTTCTTTCACCTGTTCCATATTTTTGAACCCTTTAAGGTTTTTCATGGCGTTCTGGATTTCAAGACATGCTTTGTGGATCAGTAAAGAGAAGTCTGAATACGCCTTCATCTCAGGTGATTTGTAAAGGAAAATATATTTTGTGGATGCGTAGATATAATCAGCGATATCATCAAGCCCTGTTGCCAGTGTGTGAATGTCTTCACGGTCAAAAGGTGTAATGAAGTTCTTCCCTAATTCTACGAAAATTTCGTGAGTAAGTTCATCATTCTTGTGTTCGAAGTCGCTCATTTTCTTCAACATTGAATCGTCATTAAGATCGAAATCCTTGATTCCAGTGTTGAATTCTTCTGACATTGCAACTAGATTTTCAGTTACTTTTTCGAAAAGTACAAAGAAGATTTTATCTTTTGGTTGAAAAGCGTGGAAAATATTACCAATTCCCATTTTTTAGTATTTATAATTCGTGTGCAAATTTCTTAAAAAAGGATTGCACGTGAAACTATATAACATTAAGTTTTGTTAACATTCGCTTAACTGCTGATTATCAAATAAAAAAACCGGCATTACTGCCGGTTTTGTATGGTATAAGAAGAGATTAGTTTGCTACTTCAGCTCTCATATCTTTTCCTTTGAACTTCATCGATTGAATATTGCTCAACACATTATCTTTGAACGATTTTTCAACTTCGAAGAAAGAGAATTTCTCTAAGATTTCGATATCTCCGATTTCAGCCCTTTTCTTGGTTTTTCCGCCAGCAGTAGCTTTGTTGATAATATCTAAAACATCAAGTTTCTTTAAATGGTCTTTTTTACCAAGGTTGAAGAAGAATCTTACCATGTTTTCATCTCTTCTTCTTGGCTTTCCACCACGATCTCTGTCTCTTTCACGTCCACGATCTCTGTCGCGACCTCTATCTCTGTCTCTTTCACGCCCACGATCTCTTCTAGAATAGTCATCGTCTCTGCTGCTTAATTTCTGCTCAACAAGGTCATGCTTGTCTTTGTAGTATAAAGCAAGATCTTTCAACTGGAACTGTAGAAGCTGGTGTACCAGTTCTTCTTTTGTAAAGTTGCTCAGATCCGGGATTAAGCTATCATCAAATTCAAAAAGATCTTCGTGCTCCGTTAATAATTTCTCGAATACACCACCTACCTGAGCTTTGATAATATCTTCACCTGTAGGGATGAATTTCTCGTTAATTTCAATTTTCGTTGCAGATTTGATCTGTTTCAGTTTTCTGCTTTCTTCAGGCTTTATTAAAGCCATAGAAATACCGTCTTTTCCAGCTCTACCTGTTCTACCACTTCTGTGAACAAATACTTCAGGATCATCTGGTAAAGAGAAGTGAATAACGTGAGTTAAAGAGTTTACATCCAACCCTCTTGCTGCAACGTCTGTTGCCACAAGAATATCGATGTTTTTCAATCTGAATTTCTTCATTACCGTATCTCTCTGTGCCTGAGAAAGATCACCATGAAGAGCATCAGCTGCATATCCGTTCTGCATTAAGAAATCGGCTACCTCCTGAGTTTCCATTCTCGTTCTGCAGAAGATAATGGAATACTGGTTAGGGTTTGCATCGATAAGTCTCTTTAATGCTTCTTTTTTCTGACGGTATCCTACAACATAGTATTCGTGAGTAATGTTCTTTTTCACTTCGTTGATAGAACCTACTGAAATACGATGAGGTTTTGTAAGATAATTTTTGGAAATTCTTTCCACTTCTTTATTCATCGTTGCAGAGAATAAGAAAGTTTGTTTTGTTTCCGGAGTTTCGCTTAGAATGGTTTCCAATTCGTCCTTGAATCCCATAGAAAGCATTTCATCAGCTTCGTCTAATACTAACCAATGAATCGCAGAGAAGTCCAGTGCTTTTCTGTTGATAAGATCAATTACTCTTCCCGGAGTTCCCACAATAATCTGTGGTTTGTCCTTTAAAGATCTCATCTGCTCTACAATACTACTTCCACCATAAACCGCAGTTGTCTTGATGTCTTTCATATACTTAGAGTAATTCTTTATGTCCTTCGAAATCTGAAGACATAATTCCCGTGTCGGACAAAGCACCAATAATTGGATTTTGCGACTCGTATCGTCAATCATATCCAAAATCGGAAGCGAAAACGCTGCTGTTTTGCCTGTCCCTGTCTGCGCAAGTGCGATCAAGTCGCGAATATCTGAAAGAATAAAAGGGATAGTCTGTTTTTGGATTTCTGTTGGGCTTTCGTAACCCAGTTCGCCAATTGCCTTAAGGATATCAGGACTTAAATTGGTTTCCGTAAATAAATTCATTAACTATTTTAAAATTTTTGCAAAGATACAATAAATATTTGATTTGTTTTTGAATAAATTTTTAAATATGCAAACTTAAATTCACAATCCTTTAATATATCTTTGAATTTTGGAAAATTAAACCTAAAAAAAGAAGCCTTAGTTTAAAAAGTTGTTAAACATTATTTTTTTTTATTAAATTGGATTAATTTTTTCCATGTTATTTATAAATTTTTAAAAATAATGCCATTAAAAGGAAATTTTTCTATTTAATATTCCTATTAAGCGCTATTGAAATATTGTCCGTTAAGTAATAGTTTTTGTACATTTGAGTTGTGAGATTCGGGTTACAAGGTTCGGAATAAAGGTTCTAGCTCAGAAACTGTCCTGAATATCACTTAACAACAATAAAAAAACACCTTTCACAACATGTCTGCAACTATATCTTCCAAAACATTTGATTTTTTAAACAAATTAAATAAAAACAATAACCGCGAGTGGTTTAATGAAAATAGAACCCTGTACACTGCATCTCAGCAAAATGTAGTTTCGTTCTTAGACGAACTCATCAAAGAGACGTCCGGTTTTGATGAAGAACTTGCTAAAATAGACAGTAAAAAAGCTTTATTCAGAATTTACAGAGACACGCGCTTTTCGAAGGATAAATCTCCATACAAAACCAATTTTGGAGCTTCTCTGGGAATGGGAAAAGGAAATCAGAAAGGAGGTTACTATCTTCACATGGAACCTGGAAAATCCTTTTTAGCAGGAGGAATCTACATGCCGGAATCTTCGGTACTGAAAGAAGTGCGTAAGGAGATTTCTTTATATGGAGACGACTTTCTGAAGATTATCAATCATAAAGATTTCAAAAAGCATTTCCCAGAGCTTGATCAGGACGATAAACTGAAGAAAATTCCTCAGGGTTTTGAAAAGGAAGATCCAATGGGAGAATACCTGAAACTTAAAAACTTTATTGTGGTATATTCTCTGAAAGACGAAGAAGTTCTGGACAAAAATGCAGTGAAAAACATGACCAAAGTTTTCAAACTGATGAAACCTTTCAATGATTTTCTGAATACACCTTTTCGGTAGACAGCTCTATTTTTAACCACAGGACACTCATTTTACAGAATATTGGGTGCTTTCTTGCTGAAATTATAGTCTTTAGAATCTTATAAAAGAGATACCCAAGGGATACAGATGTCTCTGTGACAAATCAAAAATACTGTAAAATTCAACAGGTTATAAAAGCAATTTTTAAAAATTCATACTGAAAACCAAGCGATTATAATTAACATTTTTTAAGAAAAGTTTTACATTTTTACGTATCTTTGCTGTTCGCCAAAAAGCCAAAGATGTCTTTATACCAAAAAATTGCAGAGAAACTACAATACATAAGCCCGAATTTCTACAAAAAAAGATATTTTAAAGCTTTAAATAATCTTAATAAAAATAACTTTTCGGAACGTAATGTAGAACCGGAATTGGTATGGATCAAAGAATACCTTTCTAAAAATGCTGTAATATTGGATATTGGTGCCAATGTGGGAACTTTCCTTTATCAGCTGGAAAACACATTGAAACATGAGCATATTTATGGTTTTGAACCTAATAAAAAGCTTTATAGAAGACTGAAAAGGCTGTTTTCGGACATGCACATTTTCCCTCTGGCACTTTCTGATGAAAACAGAACTGCAGAGTTCAAAGTACCGATTATTAATGGAAAAACCATTGCTTCCCGAGGCACTTTAAACACTTCTTACAAAGAAAAAGGAGAAGAGAAAAGCTATACGGAACAAGTAAAAGTTATTAAGCTTGACGATTGGGCCGCACTGGAACATTTCAACAGACTGGATTTTATCAAAATAGATGTTGAAGGAAACGAAATAAAAACATTATCCGGGGCGAGAGAAACCATCAGACAATTCAAGCCGACTTTAATGGTCGAAATGGAACAAAGACATCACCAAACTCCTATATGGAATGAGATATCCGAAGTGATGAGCTGGGGATACAACGCAAAATATCTGAACAGAAACAGCTTTACGCTGGAAGATCTTACAGAAGATATCATAACACAAAATACAAACGACGAAAAAAATAAGACTCAGTACATCAACAATATTATTTTTATACCTAAAAACATTTAAAACGACTTATGAGTGTAGTAGCGAGACAAGGCTTCAAATATTCCATTATCGGTTATATTGGTTTTTTGCTGGGCACCGTTTCCGCAATATTTATATTTCCGAATGATTTTGAATTTTACGGAAAGCTGCGCTATATTCTTCCAACGGCTGAGATGCTGGTTCCTTTTGTTGTTTTAGGTATTTCTTATTCGAATGTAAAATTTTTCCACAAAGTAGAAAAAGATGGCAAGAAACAGAATATGCTGTCGCTGTCGCTACTGACCGTTTTTATCAACTTTCTGATTTTTACGATTGTATTTTTTATTCTCCCCTATTTTTATCCAAAATTCAGGCATTCAGAGGCATGGAAGATCAAAGAGATGATTCTACCGTTGATTTTAATCCTTTCATTCTGTGCTATTTTCAATAAATATACGTCCAATTATAAAAGAATTGTAGTTTCCAATATCTTCGACAATCTGTTTCCGAAAATAGCCAATCTGGGCGCATTCTGTCTGTTTTTCTTTGCTTTATCACAGAATATTACGGCTGCTATATCACAGACCATTGCATATGCTTTCTTTTTTGGCATCTTCTTTTTAATGCTTTTGGGGTATATTTATTACACCAACAAACTGGAAAAAATTCACCTGGATTTTAAGACGGATTATTTTAAAAAGAATAATTTCTGGAAGGAGTTTTTCAATTATAGTTTCTTCGGTTTTCTTGGAACTTTTGGTAATTATCTTGCGATCAACAGTTTTATGATCGGAGAATTTATGGGAATGGAAGAGGTAGGAATTTACTCTGTTCTGTATGCTCTGATCTCATTGATTTCTATTCCACAGCTTGGATTATTCAATATTTCCGCACCTATCATTAATAAAACTCTGGCAGACGGAGATATGGTGGAACTGGACAGATTCCATAAAAAGACATCTTTAACACTGTACTTCCTCGGAGCTGTTTTATTCTCATGTATTATGGTG